>OWIL01000054.1_pt1 | contig 77108 bp, 66 predicted proteins | sample 1732871 | NCBI WGS metagenome assembly OWIL01 (sample SAMN05065763, study PRJEB22554) | human gut metagenome | biome: ENVO:2100002; feature: ENVO:00000062; material: ENVO:00002003 | host: Homo sapiens | place: USA
TCATGGCATCAGATAAAACCGGGATAGTATCAATTGTTTTCCTTCGCATAATAACACATCCATTCTTTAGTGATAGAATTATTATGCACCGACTACAATAAAAAAGCAACGTCTATTCATTATTATTTTGGCAATGCTGTACTAGTACCGAAAGTGGTTTGTTATCATTCGAGATACCAAACACCGCTTTTCTCCTAAACTGAATATCTTTAATATTATTAATTTCTATTTGATTTTGCGCAAGAAAATCCTCTAACAGCTTAGGCGAGGGTGTTCCATGACAAATCAGGTCTACAGTGTATAAATTAGTTGCATCCTTTACAACATTCTTTACTGCCGCAACTTGACACGGCAAACCTATAAACAAGACTTTGTCTGTTTTCACCCGGTTGATTAGTTCTTTATATACTCCAAGCGGATTACTCTTTACATACTTTGAACCAGTAAATACGTTCAACTCTTCTTTGGAATCTACAAATCGAAAGCCGAACACACCTTTTTCAAATGCACAGCTACATACCGAACCTCCGGCTTCAATAAAGGCTCTCGATAAAGCCATCGCCGCACCACCTGACGATGATTTCAATCGAAATTGTTCGTTCTTTATCCAACCTTGATAACTATGTATCGGGAGAGACAAATCAATATTGCGATTATTCTGGCACACTGCATGACAGATACCACAGTTAATACACTTTTCAGTGTCAATAATTGCGTTATATGATGATATGTCGTCCTGTATTTGTACTGCATTTTGTGAACAAAGCTCTACACATGCCATACAACCAGTGCATTTGTTCTCATCGCATACCCTTTTTATGCTCACTCATGTACACCTCCTGGATAATCTAAGGCTTTATAGCATTCTGCATATAATTTCTTGATTCTTGTCTATTTTTCTCTAACTTCAAGTCGATACTCTGCCATTCGAGTTCCTGTCCCTTTACTTTTTCTATATCTTCCCAGCTATCAACCACTCTATATTTAATTCCCAACAGTTCTTGTAGACCTGTAATTCGGTTCATCTGTGCTTGACCGGCTTTAGGAAAGTTGAAAAAAGGAATATGATATAGTATGCTGAATACCATGCTGTGAAACGAGTCCGTAAACACATACTTAGCGTTACGTATCAAACTTACAAATTCATCAGGAGCAGCGTCCCAGTACTTAATATCACCAAATTTCAAATCATACCATTCCGTGTACTCTGTCTCAAGGAATGGTATTGTAACGATTTCTAAATTCTCTGCTCGCGCAAAATCCTCAATCAATTGTCTCTGCTTTTTACTTCCTCTGAGCATATAAGAAAAAACATATTCTTTCTCTACAACTTTCTTTTTACTCAGTTCATCCCAAAGAGTTCTATCAACAAGAAGTGTGGGATCTAATACGGTTTTACAGCGCTTTTCATTGAGAATTGAATTAATCAATTGTGTTCCCGAATCTTCACGACATGAAATAGCATCAAATGTCGTCAAGTTATTCTTTATTCGTATAGCCTCATCTTTCTCAACAAAGTCTACACCTATACTTGGTGCATACGCTATTCGCTTTTTTTCACGACTGGAAAAACCAAGCCAGTACATACTATCCAAATCTACTAGTTTTGGATTCCAAATCTGATCACTACCGCAAATGAACCCATCATATTCATCATTTGCCTTTGCAATTGTCTTTTCAGAATATTGAGCATTGGATATCCTTAAATACGTGTCTACAAATAACTGCATTTTAGTACTTCTTTTTCTAAGACCCGGCATACCATATTTCCAAAATGCACGTTGTAATGTCTTTAATATCCCAATTGTTTTTAACTTATCAAGAACATTGTCCGCCGATGTTATGCTCTTCCCAAATTGATTGATAATTTCATATTCAATATTATCTTTGCTATTAAGCCATTCTTGTAAAGCATATGCTTGTAAAATTGAACCATAATTATTTCTCCACCATGTTATCCCACCCAATTTCATACATTCATCTCTCCATACTTTCGTAGTACTTTATGTAAGCTTCAGCTAGATTTGAAAAAGAATACTCTGTTATATATCGTAAATACGCATTAGCTTCCATTTGTTTTTTTTCTGACGGGTTTTCCATCATATATTTCACTCTATCTGCAATTTGTTCTGAATGTTTTGCTTCAACTAACAGTCCATTTATTTTATCTTCAACTATCTCAACAGTACCATCTACGGCAGTTGCAACTATTGTCTTTCCTACTGAAAAAGCTTCAATTGGAGTAAGTGGTAATCCCTCCCATAGGGAACTCAGTACAACTAAATCCAACTGAGACATAATATTCTGAATTTCTGAACGATAGCCTGTAAAAAGAACCAAATCCTCTATCCCCAAGTCACGTGATAGCGATCGAAGTTTTTCTTCATCTTCTCCACTGCCAATAATCAAAAACCTCGCTTCTGGGTGTTCAACTGCAATACTTGGTATGGCTCGAATATAGTACTCCATCCCCTTTTGTTCGGATAACCTTCCAACATTACCGATTACAAAGTACCCATTTTGATGAAGCTCCTTAATCAAGGGATCTTCTTTTCTCAATTCATTAAAAGGCTTTACCGCATTATGAATAACAGTTATCTGCTCATTCGGTAAACTGAAGAACTCAGATAAATTGTTTTTGACCATATTGCCGCAAGCAATTAAATTTGCATGCTTATAGGCAAATCTAGTTAAACCCTTTTTATCAGTGAATGTATTATGGCATGTATTAACAAAATAACATTCTCTGTATAATCCTAAAAAGGCTACATAAAAGGCAGCCATTCTATGATGCGTATGAATTACAGTTATTTTTTCCTTTTTTATGATGCTTTTTAGTGTTGCTGATACATTAATAATAGTATTTATTGACTTTTTTTCTATGTCAGGAATAGAATAATGTTTAATCCCCATATCGGAAAGTTTCTCGACATTTACACCACCGCATGAGCATACAACAATTTTTTTCACCAATGGTTTTAATATTTCACATAATTGTAAAACGACGTTTTCTGTTCCCCCAAGCTTCATGGTCCTAGTAAAGAACAGTATTTTTTGCTCTGATAAAATCATATATTCACATTTCCTGACCAACTTCACTATCTTAACATCATCCACAAAATATCGTTTAAACATCCGTTTCGGTTCCTGTAAAAATCTATAAAACCATTCCAGTCCATGCTCACTCATCCAGCGAGGAGCCCTCTTAACATTCCCTGCAAGAAAATCTACTGTTGCTCCAGCACAAATAGACACTTTCGCTTCATATTTCGCGATATTTTCATAGATCCATTTTTCCTGTTTCGGACAGCCAAAGCAGGCAATTAACAGATCGGGACTTGATTCTGAAATCATCTGATTAATCTTATCCAGCTCTGTCACATTCTTCTCAAAGCCGAACGGAGGCGCATAAGTTCCTACAATTTTTATTCCGGGGAGCTTTACCTCTAAACGCTGTTTGGCTTGATCCGCAATTCCGTCTTTTCCACCTATAATAAAAATTTTATAGCCTTTCTGGGCGGCCACTTCGCAAAGGAGTGGTACCAAATCAGAACCAGATATCTTGGCCTTTAGGGGCTTCCCATGCAACTTTGATATCCAAACAAGCGGCTTCCCATCAACCAAAACCATATCGGCATTATCGACCACCTTTTTCAGATATGGATCTTCTTCTATTTTCATTACCACATCCACATTGATAGCCACCACATAAGATTTTTTATTTGCAGCTATCATTTGTTCTATGGCTTCTACAGTCTCCTGCATTGTCAAATTGTTTATATATGTATTAAGCAGTGCTTGTTTTTCCATCACTTCAATTCTCCTCAAAAAAAGCGTTTTCCAGCATCAGACACAGGCAATGATATACCGGCAAATGCAGTTCCTGAACCATATACGTTTCTGTCTGCGGCACCTTAATGCAAACGTCGCTCATGCGCTCCAGTTTACTGCTTTGGGCTCCTGTTAATCCGATTACCTTCATCCCTTTTGCGTGGGCTGTTATCGTAGCATACAAGACATTCTTGCTATTACCGCTCGTAGAGATGCCAAGAAACACATCATCTTCTTTACCATAACCGTTTACCTGCTGTGCAAAACAGAGCAACGGTTCACAGTCATTCATGTAGGCAGTAGACAATGCTAAATGCCCGTCCAGCGCAATGGCAGGAAGCGCCCCTTGCAAGTTTTCTGCCAAAACAACACCTAATTCCTTATTTTCTGCAATAAGTTTTTCCGCAAAATCTGCTTGTGGTTTTCGAGGGAGTTTAAATCCTTTCATCAGTTCACCAACAATATGTTCTGCATCTGCAGCAGATCCGCCATTCCCAGCAATCAATAATTTTCCACCATTTTTAAAGGACTTCTCAAGAACGCAATATGCCTCTGCAATTGCATTCTCTACAGTTTTCAACTCTGGATATCTTTCAATTAGGATTTCAATATGTTTGAAAATATTTGTCTTCATTGTTTCCTCACAATTTTATGATTTCAGCCGGAACTCCTACAGCAATCGAATTTTCTGGAACGCTATGTGTAACAACAGCATTTGCACCAATTATTGAATTGTCTCCAATATAAATATCGCCTAAAATCACAGCACCAGCGCCAATCATTACATTGTTTCCAATATGGGGAGCTTCGCCCAAGCAATTACCATTTGACCATTTGCTTCCGATGGTTACCCCCTGGAATATTTTACAATCTTCGCCTATAATAGTTTTGGGGTGTACCACACAACCGATTCCTCTATGATAAAAAACTGTTCTTTCGCCAATTTCAGCATGAATAGATACTGAACAGGCACAAATTACATGGTTTATAAGTTCCAATATTCTAGATATTTTGCGTGGTACCCCCCCCCCCATCTTTGATAGGTGATTTCCCAGCCGCCATAACTTATTCATCTGCGTATCCTCCTTATATCAAGGGGTAGTGTCTACTTTATACATCCAAAATCGGCTCAACCCCAGTAAAATCAAGGCTTCCAGGGTCTATGAGCCTTTACCTCCCCTTTCTTTGGCTTGATTGACCCAAATTTTACTTCGGGAATCCAGTCAAGGCCGGGCTGAAAGCCCGTTAAATTCAGCCTTGACGGGATTTCCGTAAGTAAAATAGAATCGCTCAATCCAAAGGAAAAGGGGGTGATTTTTTCATATCGTACTTTACACTACCTATCAAGGATACTGTAAACTCAAGCAGCGACTCATGCGTTACAGTTTGTCCATAATTCTCACTATCATTTCCAATCAAAGCAGTTCTACATCCTGCCGCTATTCCCGCCTTGATGTCGTTCTCTCCATCGCCTACCATCCACGAGTTTTCCAAGTCGATATTAAAATCTTCTGCCGCATTCAGCATCATACCCGGCTTCGGTTTCCTACATTCACAGTCAATCTTCAGCTCAGGTACTTCTCCCTCATATCCTCTGTGCGGATGATGCGGGCAGTAATAAATTGCATCCAGATAGGCACCTTCTTTTCCAAGGAGCGTCTCCATTTTATTATGGATTTCTTCCAGTTCCTCAAACGATACCTCTCCACGAGCTATCACAGGCTGATTAGTTACTACAATTGCGAGATAACCGGCTTCATTAATCTTTCGAATAGCCTCGGCAGCACCATCAATCAGTTCAAAGTCATCGATACTTCTCAGAAACCCAACATACTTGTTGATAGTACCATCTCGATCGAGGAATACCGCTTTCTGCTTATTTATCAAGTTTTTTCCAGTTACTCTTCCCGCCTTGAAATCAGCACATACCGAATAATACCGATCTGGTGTGCCCATATCTTTAACATATTCTGGGCTGTCGTAGCAGAACATCTTTCCAGTCCCTGCCAGAGGCTTTAGGAGCTGTCTATCCAAATCTACTTTCACAGGTTTTCCATCTATGCCAATCATGCCGACTGCATCGGTGTCAACGCCAGAGAACTCTAGTACTTTCGGGCTGATGACATGTAGCCCGGCATTTACGCGATTACGATAGTACGCAGGCCGCTCATCTTCTTTAGCAAGCCACTTCTCTACAGCACCGTGTTTATCGGCAACAATCAACCCGCTATCATAGGGGTGGCTGTTGGGGTGAGTAAACAATGTTACCAAGCCACTATGCCGCTGATGGAATTCAACAAAACGATTGAAATCAACATCGAACATAGCATCAGCATTCAACAGAAGAAAATCCGATGTAAGCTTGTCTTTGATTTTAAACAAGGCCCCCGCGTTTCCCAGCGACTCATTTTCAAAGTAATATTCGATATGTACGCCAAACGGCTGTCCCGTTACTGGTGAATTACCAGAACCATCCCCGAAATAATCCATAATGATATTTCCGAGATGGCTAACTGTAATGAGAATATCTGTGAATCCCTGTTTTTTCAGACATTCGATTTCCCTTTCCAGTACAGGAATACCTTCAATTTTTATCATCGGCTTTGGAATATCACTCGCTACAGATGAAATGCGAGTGCCCTTTCCTCCGGCCATAATCACAACTTTCATTTCTTTATTCCTTTGGTATATAATCTTCCGGTGTATAGTGAATCACGCGTGTACCGCCATCCTCAAATTTGAACGGAATATACAGCAGGTCACGCATCGCCCAACGCACAGAATCCTGACGATCAGGCTGCACATAAAATACAAGGAAGCCACCACCGCCAGCACCAAGAAGTTTTCCTCCCAATGCGCCCGCAGCGATTCCTTTTGTATATAGCTCATCAATGCTGTTTGTAGAAACAGCAGATCCTGTCTGACGCTTAAGTTTCCACGTATGATCAAGCATTCTGCCGAAATCATCCAAATCGTGTTCTTTGTCTGTCAGTACTTTTTCAGCATCATCGACCAGCGACAGCATTTCTTTTAGCTGCGCCGTCTTATCGACCTTACCTGCTGCATTTGCCTTCTGCACATCTGAAGAGAATCTGGTAAACCCGGTAAAAAACATCATCAGATTCTGGTTAAGCTGCCTCTTTCTCTCTGGTGAAATAATTACTGGTAAAACCTCATAGCCATCTGCACTGAAATTGATACGATTGAATCCACCAAAGGATGCTGCAATCTGATCCTGCCAGCCGCCAGCTTCTTGGCAGAGATTTCGTTCCAAGTAGATGGCCTCATCCGCCAGCTTTTTCTTATCTGCGTATTTTCCCTTTAACGCATAGAAGGCATTCAGCATACCAACCGCAAAAGAGCTAGAAGTTCCCAATCCGGAACGCGCAGGAAGATCGGCTTCATAAGTCAGACGGATCTCATGCATATCTAACATTTTCATCGCATTACGGATAGCGGGATGCTGAATGTCTTCAACACTTGTTACTCGCTCTGTTTTTGAGTACGAAAGCTCTGTTGAATAGTCAAAAAATCGCGGCAGATGACGCACATTTACATAACAATACTTATCAAATGTGGTAGACAGAACCGCGCCGCCATGCTCCTTAAAAAAACTCTCCATATCTGTTCCGCCGCCAAAGAAGGACATTCTGAACGGTGTTTGTGTAATAATCATTTGTTTTCTCCTGTCTACCCTGCTTAATCTCTTCCAAACAGGTCTCTCGTGTACACTTTCTCTTTTACATCATCCAAGCAGCTATCATATCGATTAGCGATAATAGCATTGCTCATCGCCTTGAACTTCTCCAAGTCATTGACCACCAAGCTACCAAAGAACGTGCTACCATCTTCCAGCGTCGGCTCATAGATCACCACGGTTGCGCCCTTTGCCTTGATGCGCTTCATAACACCCTGAATAGAACTCTGGCGGAAGTTATCGCTATTGCTCTTCATGGTCAGGCGGTAAACCCCAACCGTAGCAGGCTTCTCTTTGCTCTTGCTGTACTGGTTATCTTCCTCATATCCATAATACCCAGCCATTTTCAGCACCCGGTCTGCAATGAAGTCTTTCCTCGTCCTGTTGCTTTCCACGATGGCTTCGATCAGGTTCTCCGGCACATCTTCATAATTTGCCAAAAGCTGTTTGGTGTCTTTCGGCAGGCAGTAACCGCCATAGCCAAAGGACGGATTGTTGTAGTGCGTACCGATTCGTGGGTCAAGACATACGCCATTGATGATCTGCTGGGTATTCAAACCCTTCATCTCAGCGTAAGTATCGAGCTCGTTGAAATAGGAGACACGCAGCGCTAGGTATGTATTGGCGAACAGTTTCACCGCCTCGGCCTCGGTAAAGCCCATAAACAGCGTATTGATGTTCTCCTTGATTGCACCCTCCTGCAGGAGCGCAGCAAACTCATGTGCAGCCTCGACCAGACGTTCATCTTCCATATCTGTGCCGACAATTATTCTGCTGGGGTACAAATTATCATAGAGGGCTTTACTCTCACGGAGAAACTCAGGACTGAAGATGATGTTCTTGCTACCAGTTTTCTCACGGATGCTCTTTGTATATCCAACCGGAATGGTAGACTTGATGACCATAATTGCATTCGAGTTATATTCCATGACCAGCCTAATCACAGCCTCGACTGCAGATGTGTCGAAAAAGTTTTTCTGGCTGTCGTAGTTCGTCGGAGCCGCAATAACAACAAAGTCCGCATTGCTGTAGGCGAGTTTGGCGTCCAGCGTTGCGGTCAGATCCAGCTCCTTTTCAGCCAGATACTTCTCAATATATTCATCCTGAATCGGAGACTTCCGGTTATTGATTAATTCAACCTTCTCCGGGACAATATCCACAGCGTAAACCTTATGGTGCTGAGACAGCAGCGTGGCAATGGAAAGGCCAACATAGCCAGTGCCCGCAACTGCAATCGTGTAATCCTTCATAACACTTTCTCCTCGTTTTTCCCGGCAAAAGCGGGAATGCTTTACTATGTTAATCTTCTATATTTAATCGCTGTGGTTATCATTGGAGATGATGTTGTCATCTTGCTATGATTCTCACAGCGCAGTATCGTCAAATGTGTTTATCATCGAATGTTCTTATCACTTCATCGACGGTCTACCCGAAATACACAGTCCTTTTTTCAGTCGACTTCTTGACCTCAGAAATGTTCATTTCCAACTTCAAAACCCTCATCCATACCCGAAAAAACATCCACTAAATTTCATAGGGTAGACCCCTAGCTATCTTTATCATTTATTGAAAACAATAATTCGGTTATACAAAAGCCTCTCGTCAAGTAATGCTCCTCCACTACCCTCAAACGCCCTCATTTCCCCACTATGATTCTTTAGGGTAGACTCCTCGCACTCTTTCCATCATCTATCAAAAATCCTCGATATTACGGCGTTTTCCAGCACCCCTCAAAATTTCTACCAGCCCAATTTCGCTTTCCAAATGTACTTATCACTTTTCCCCTACCTCTACCCGAAATGAAATAATCAGCGATTTCCGCCCCATCCATTTCGCGTAAAAATAGCCTCATACACTCCATAGCCCACGAGAAAGTGCTTCCCATTTCATTTAAAAATGTTCTTATCACTATCTCCAGACCTATACCCTAAACCTCATTTTCCGGCAATAATGAATGACTTTTACGGTCATCATAGCCCATGAAAAATCGACTGAAAATTTAGGGTAGACATTAGTCAGAGCCACGATTAATAAGTCCATCCTATTCCTATACCTGCGACGTTGTATCCCCTCTTAAGTGAAGCATCATTCATGGCATTTTTCAAACGCACTTAAAGCACCATTTATCGTGTACACCGTATTACCTATGCATCTTTGTTTAAAACCGCCCCCAAAGCGAAGTCTTGCTCTGTTTACCTCATCAAGTCCTGCATGGTATCTTCTTGTTACTGTCATGAATAGGCAAGCAGATGACAGATTGCCAATCAGACATTTCATTCCCCTCCCCTGTTCTTCCTCAAATAATTGTTATTATTTGCACCAAACTTTAAAAAGGCAATTCCCCAAATGCCAATCCCCTCACCATCCCTACACTGCTCTACATCGCCCCGTCTCTCCCCAACACAACCTGCACTGTCTGAAGCAGAATCTTAACATCCAACCCCATCCTCCATTCAGTTATGTATTCCTTATCCAGCTTCACGACCTCTTCAAAATCCGTAATCTCACTTCTCCCGCTAACCTGCCACATACCTGTAATTCCTGGTTTTACGCTCAGCCTGACCCTATGGCGTAAATCATATTTCTCCCACTCATCCACAGTAGGCGGCCTGGTGCCCACCAGGCTCATATCTCCTTTAAGCACATTCCAGAACTGAGGGAACTCGTCAATGGAATAATTCCTGATGAAATTTCCAATTCCCTTTTTTCCGCCTATAATTCTGGGGTCATTCTCTATCTTAAACATCATCCCGTCTTTTACACGGTTCTGATTCATTAATTCCTTTTTACGTTCTTCCGCATCCATATACATACTGCGGAACTTATATAATTTAAATCTCTTGCCATTCTTTCCAATACGCACCTGCGAAAAGAAAATCGGTCCCGGTGACTGAATATAGATACAAGGTGCCACGAACAAGAACAATATTCCTGCCAATATACAACCTAACATCCCGCCTGCAATATCCATGGTCCTCTTAACAAATGCCTGTCTCCACGACGCCATATTAATGCAGCTGGTAAGAACCGTATAATTTCCCAAACGCTCCACATGCTGTATCTGTCCCTTTAACCTTCCCATCTCAATCAGCTTCAGATGTACGGTGACGCCCATGTCAATGAAATCATCCATAAGCTCCTGGGGCAAAGGCATGTCCTTTGGCAGATTTATAAACACTTCATCCACCCATTCGTGGCACACATACTCTGCAATCCCATTTTTGTCTGTCACTATGGTTACTCCATTTATAGTTCTCCCAGCCCAATCCGCGTCCAACAAAGATACACCTATGATATGAAAACATTCATAATTTTTATTTAGAATATTCTGTACCACTTCTTCCACCATTCCCTTGGATGTAAGAATAAGTAAAGAACGCTTTCCTTTTCCTTCCAAACCTCTTGTTAATAAATACTTCTTCCAATAAATCCTGGCTATGTAACTAATAACAACATATAAAATACCTGTTGTTACTAAGGTTATTCTGGAATACTCTTCCCCCTTTTGAGTCGCAAACAGATAAAAGGCCGCAATCAGTATAACCAGGCATACGTGCTTCAAAGTTTCCGTAAACTCTTTAAATTTTCCCCTCTTTAACACATTTTTAAAGCTCTCGCCAAAAAAAGTTACGAATACTTGTATGAACAGAAATACAAATGCCATATTTCGGTACAAACGGCTGGCATAAGGCCAACGGATCCCCTGGCGTATAAAATATGCAGCAATATATGCGACCTGAAGGCATACTGCATCTATTAAGGTAAAGTCACAATGCTTCAGCCAGCCTTTATCTGTTTTTCGATACATCTTTCTTCCACCACTCTTTTCTCCTAAGTACTTCTGTAAAACCGGGGGGCCCGGCATCAGCCATTTTCTGCCCCCCGGCCAGCATTTTCTCAATGCTCTAGTTCTTATACACTACGGATAATGTACCAGACCCAGGAACATTGACAGCTACTGTTTTTGTTACCGAATCCACCTTAACAGCCGGAATCAGCTGCCACTGGCCAGTAGCATTGTCATAGAACAATACCTGCACGTTGTTTACATTGGAAACCAGGTTAGGCACATACAGGGATACCTCTACTGCACCAGTCTTAACAGCGCCGGTAGCCGCTTCCTTGGTAATGATTGCGTGTGTTCCTGTCAAAGCATTATATCCTGTCAGATCAACACCCTGTACAACCTGGTTCAGTGGTCTTCCCGCATTGATATCGTTGATAGCTGATACCACATCAGAAGGAAGTCCTGCTGTTGCTGCTGCGCTGTCTGCAAATGAAACAGCGGTGTCGCCGATAACAGCCTCTCCCTTGGAATTAGTTGTTACCTGCTGTCCTGTAGTCGTTACTGTGTCTACTGCAACGCCAATCGTGCTGCCTGTTGGGCTTGAACTGGTTGTGGCGCCTGTAGTCTTGACACCAGTAGCTGATACAGATACTGTGGTGTTGGACTTAGAGCTTGTAGTGCCTTTATTGCTACTGCTGCTGGATGAGCTAATAGAACCGCTGCCATCACTGCCGCTGCTGGATGCACTGCCTGCTGCAAAAGCCCATGCAGGCTGTGATGCCAAAGCTGCTGCCAGCACTAAAGCTGCTATGCATTTCTTTTTCATATCCTTCACCTCTCCTTTCTCTCCTCAGAGTAGTTATATTCAATAAACAGCATGATACCATGCTGAATATTGCGGTATTTTACTGTCCCAGCCGGTATTGCGTTTCTCTGTACTGCCAGCCTATTCAATCTCCCGATAAAACAGCTCCAGCAGTATAGGCGTCAATGCTTCTTTGTCAGCATAAAATTCATCATATCTGGGGGTCACCACGCCTTCACCAGGCACTGTGTAAAAATCTTCATCACTCAGTTTTCCACTGCCCACCGCGTCCATGGCTACTTTAAGATATTGGTCCTTGGCCATATTAGTAACCATGTATTCCTGAACCCGGTCAAACAATCTGACCACAAGCCCGCTGTCTTTAACCGAATGCTTCTGGACTGCCTCAAAAAAACCTTTTATGTATTGCTGCTGCTGGTCCATCCGGTACAATGCCGAGTGATCAACACGAATATCACGGTATCGAACGAATATCTCCGCCTGTTTTCCTTGCAGAGTTACGGTTTCCCCTTTCACCAGCGCTGGGTCCCTGGATTCCATTCCTTCTGTTCCAATGGTTACGGTAACCCCGCCGACTTCATCATTCAACACAGGGATGGCATTTGTATCAGCTGCCATGTACCACTCTATTTTCAATCCTCCAAAAAGCTCAGATACTGCTTCCACCATATATTCACAGCTTCTCTCCCGTCCATCCCCATACGCATAAGCCAGGTTCAGATGCTGCATGTCTTTTCCCAACTCATTTCCGCTTAAATCAGTGAGCATAATGTCGGTCATGGTATCCCGGGGTATCATCAATATCTTTATGGTATTCCTTACTGTATCCTGGGCTATCAAAAATAAACCGTCCGCCTGTCCTCCGAAACCAGTGGTGGTCTTCTCCGTCATATTTCCCGACCGGTCTATCCCCATACACAAAATAGCCTTGACATAGCTGTTGCGTCTGTACTGTTTTCCCTTATATTCCACAACATCGCCGATAAAACTGCACATGCTGTCTTCCTGTACTTCCGTCTGGTTCCCATGATTTCTGGATGCAATCTCTGCCTCCAGGACCTTCCTGTCCCGATACAGTTTCACACCTGTCCATATAAAACAGGTAAGTGAAAGGGCCGCAGCACCCACAGCCAGCCGGCATACCAAATTCTTATGGTTTCGGAGCCAGCTCATGCCTCTGCCTTCCCGTATCTGTCATATTTTCCATAATGACCATATTTGGAATATTTCCCGTATTTTCCATAGTACTTACTGTAGTATCCATTTCTCTTCATATTCACCTTATTGAGGACAACCCCCAAAATGCGGCATCCGCTTTTTTCCAGCTGTCCCTTAACCCGCTGCTCCAGCCGGTAGCTTATGGAGCCGCTTTCAATCACCATCACTGCTCCATCGCATTGACGGGCCACAATCGCTCCGTCTATCAAATTGCCCATGGGAGGCGTATCGACAATGATATAATCATACTTTTCCTTCAATTTGGAAATCATGTCTCCAAACAGGCTCTCCTCCAAAAGATCTGCCGGATTCGGTGAATACGGTCCTGCAAATATAATGCTGAGATTTTCTATATTTGTATCATAGAGGACATTCTCCAGCGACCTTTGTCCACTTAAATATTGTGACAATCCGGACACCTCCCGCTCCAGATGGTAACGGGAAACCAGGACAGATTTACGGATATCAGCATCTACCATCACTACCTTCTTACCGATTTGGGCGAGGGACGATGCCATGGCAAATGTTATATCGCTTTTTCCCTCGTCAGGAAGGGAACTGGTCAGCATGATTGTCTTAATACCGTTTCCACAGAATTGTATATTGGTTCTCAAAGTCTTGATGGCTTCATTATAATGATAGTCATCCTTCATTATCCTGTTTAGTGTAACAAATTGACTCATGATGCACGGCCTCCCCTTTTCTTCTTTCTGGATTTTCCTACCACTGGCTTGTTCCCTGATTTAGAGGAAATCATAGTCTCTTTATCTTCTGGCTTCTCTCCCTCACGTTCCGGCACGGATGCAAGTACGGATAATCCAAGATACTTTGTAACATCTTCCTCGGTACGTATTGTATCGTTCAGGATTACATGCACTGTAATAAAGCCGCATACCAGCACGGCCCCCAGAAAACCACCTATTAATGCATTCTTTGTATTGCTCGGACTAGATTTAAGGTTTGGAACCTCACCCTCCTCAATTAATTTGGGCGGTACCATTTCCATGATGTCACCAATATAGTCTGAAGATGTGACTGCAATCTTGTCTGCAATCAATTTTGCCATGTTGGGATCCGGATCCTCCACAGAGATGGAGAGGATTCGCGTATCCTGGGGATTATCAATGGTAACCTTTTCCACTAACTCTTTGTATGTAAGATTTAGTTCCATATCTTCAATTACCTGATTGAGGACCCTTCTGCTTGTCACAATGATTTTATAGTCCTTAGTCAGCTGGCTTCCTATCTGCAAGTCGGCCAGTGATGTCAATGTCGTCTCCTTTGAAAGAATATAAACCATTGCAGTAGATTTATACTGGGGAGTGAGCACGAATGCACTGAATGCACCTGATACACCCCCAAACAATATAATGATTCCCAATATAATCCATATCTTACGTCGAAACTCCCCCAGCAGTTCCAAAAGATCGATTTCAATCTCGTCGTCATCATAAGTCTTTTCCATACGTCTTTGTATTCTCCTGTTTTTCTTTTTTGTATTGTCTTTTTTGTATTACCTTTTTCGCATTTCCCCGCAGCAGACCATGCAGTTTAAGTCCATCCAAGTGCATAACTAACCATTGAAAACTCTCCTCAATATCCGGCTTTCTATAATCCATTCGATGCATGTCGGTTCCCAGGCAATAAACTCTGTCCTGCATAACCTGTTTCCGGCACCATCGGACCTCTTTATCCAATATGCTGTTTCTCTTCAGGCTGCTGAAGTTCATCTGCAGTCTGCAGTCACACTGGACTAACTCAGACATATTGCTATCCTCTCTCAGGCATGCATATCGTTCCACGTGCGCTATGATTGGAATATATCTGGCCATAGTCAGTTTTCTGACCGCCTGGTACATCTTCATGTAAGGCACCTGAGGTTCAAATTCCACCAGAACATATTGGCTTCCATCCAGCGTAAGTGCTCTCCCGTTCTTAAGATTCTCAATCAGTCCCTCGTGATAATAAGTTTCCTGTCCCAATCCAATCTGGAAATCAGGTGCGATCTTTCGTGCTTCCTCCTTCAGCTTTTCCGACAAATCATATATGTCAGAAGGCAGTCCTCGTCTTGAATAATGCGGTGTTGCTATAATATATCTGATTCCCTGCCGGTAGGACTCCTCCAGCAATCTCCTGCTCTCATCCCAATCCCTGGAACCGTCGTCAATTCCCGGAAGAATATGGGCATGAACATCAATAACTCCAGTCATATGAGTCCCCCATTATATTTCCGATATAAATTCCGAAGGTAAGGAAGCATGTCGTCTGCCCACGCGTATTCAGGCATATAACTTCCTGAAAAAAGAGTAATATAATCAGGATTTCCCTTGATGAATTCGTAAAAATCACAGATAAACTGCTCCGTGTCTACTGCATAACTCCCTCTCTTTTTAATCAGTATCCGTTCAATCCCATGTTCCATTAAATTCATACGGAGGCGATAGTATACAACCCTTAAATTATTTTTTGCTGTGCGTTCTTCTATATTTTCATACAGTAGATACGTCATTTGGGATAGGGAGACACTGCTTCCGCGTTTTTCAACCATGATAGCGAGCATTTCCTTTGCCTTGCTGCTGGGAAAATACAACATTTTACCATTGACATAGACATCGAATCCATCGAATGTCTTTATAAATATATTTACATTTTCCGTATCTGCCATTAGCGTTATTTCTCCCGTTATTTCAGGCCGCATGCCACCGTTCTTTGTAAGGATATACCACTCAGTTGCTTTCAATATCGTTACAAAACCGTTTCAAATGGCATATAATAACAATTTTTGTAGTATTCTGGAAATATTTATTACTATTTGTTAATTCCAAATGGGTATAAACCGTAAAAGACAACCCACTGGGCACAAAACCAAAATTGTAGAAATAAACTTTTAGTAAGCGATGGGGCTTGCGTAAAAACAGCAATGATTCTATATCACTGTTTACCTGTCAATTGTTTTTCAATTTATGTATATATAGGTTCTATTTTATTTTGTTTGGATTTATAGTTCATAGAAGATTAAAAATCACATGAAAATGCTTATGTAAATTATCCATAGACAAGTCATAATTTAGATATTATTTTATTGTGCTCTTTTCCATTTATTGTATCTTTCTTCTCCCTTTAATTTTCGCAGCCAGTCTTAACCATCTGCGTTGACCTATCATACCATTGTTCCTATCTCTTGCCAATCTGGGGGGTTGGGGAATCTTTTTAAAAAAAGGAACGCTCACATAAGAGCGCTCCACACGTTTAAAACTTACCTGTTAAAATCCGGCCATTCTGTTCTCTAAACTCCATTGCACCTGTACTATATGCTCCCTACGACTCCCCCTCATCAAAATAATCCCTTATCAAATTCGACAAAGTAACCTCCGCCCAGCTATACTCCGGCATATATTCCCCCACAAAAAAGTTAGAAGCCCCCTTGACCTGGCGGACCATATCGTAGCTGTCGCAGACAACCGCTTCTTTATTAATGGCATAGGTTCCCCTGCCTTTTATAACGATTTTCTCAATCCCATATTTCTTCAATGTCTGCTTCAGTCTGTGCCACGCTAAATGGACAGCCTGTTTGGCTGCGGTTTCGTCCCGTTCTCCTTCATTTAAAATTTCAGCCAGGTGAGATAATGTTACTTCCTTTCCGCTCCAGTCCACAAGTATTGCGAGAAGTTCTTTGGCTTTGCTGCTGGAAAAGTATATCAGCTCACCTTGATAATACAAGTCAAAACCACCAAAGGTTTTTACATATACCTTATCTGATGTTATATCAAACATGATTCATGCTCACCTATCATCCCGTATTCAAAGAGAATCTGTTTCTCTTTGTGTCCTCCTCTTTGTGTCCTCCTCAACCATCAGGGCCTATTTATATGTTAACATAAATGTCATTGTAAGACCAGTTGTATATCCATTAAAATACATATAATCCCCCTCCATATTTTACATAAAATATGTATTTTTTCAACTGGTTTATTTTATTTGTAATTTTAATCTGCCTCCACAATGTTTGTAACCATCTGCGGTAAAAAACGAGTGAAAAAAAGAGTAAAAAAAGAGTAAAAAAGAGTGGTTAAAAAAAGAAAGGCGCCGCTTCCAATCCGCGGCGCCCTTCTTTTTCACTATGGTCCTTCGTTTCTTATCCTAAAATCCTGTATATCCAGGTGTCAGCCGCAGCTTCCTCAGGGCTGCCGCCTTCACCACACCTGCATACCTCTTCTATTTTCCCACCACCTTATACGTTTCCTCCACAATACGCTCCATGGCGTTAAGGATGTTTTCATACCCGGTGCACCTGCACAGGTGGCCGGATATCAGTTTGCGCAGCTCGTCGCGGTTATACCTCTTTCCCGTACCTACGATTTCCACCGCTGTCATAATCAGTCCCGGCGTACAGAAGCCGCACTGCACAGCCGCTTCCTCGATAAATGCCTTCTGAATGGGGCTCAGTTCGCCGTTTGGCCCCTTCAGTCCTTCCACTGTCATGATACTGCGGCCTTCTGCCCACATGGTCAGGTAAATGCAGCTGTCTATGGCCTCTCCATCCACCAGCACCGTGCAGGCGCCGCACTCCCCTACTTCACAGCCCTTTTTCACACTGGTCAGTCCCAGACGGTTCCGCAATGTCTCCAGAAGGGATTCTCTTGGGTCCACTGCCAACTCCACTTCTTTTCCATTAACAGTCATATGCACTATATTAAGCATCCCACTCACCTCCTGCATTGATTACGGCCTGCTTTACGGCACGCCTGCCCAGCTCCTCCACCAGCTGCAGCCTAAACTCCCTGGAAGCCCTCCAGCTGGAACGCGGATTTACTTCCTCCAGAGCGCCTTTTCCCACAGCCTGGGCCAGGGCCTCCCCTGTTTCCATTCCCTTTACAGCCTCTTCTGTCTTATGACAGCGAATAGGAGTAGGCGCAGCCACGCCGTATCCCAGACGAAGGTCCTGGATATGTCTCTTATCCTCTGTCAGCTTCACGCTCACAGCGCATCCCAGGGTGGCAATCTCCATGGCATTCCTCTTGCCATATTTGATATAATGACCGCCGTATCCCTGGTAATTCTCTTTCTTAATCCTGATAGCCGTCAGCACCTCATCGTGATTCCTCACAGTCCTTCCCGGCCCGGTGTACCACTGGCTGATGGGCACCTCCCTGACGCTGTCAGGCCCCTTAAGGACCAGGACCGCGTCCAGACAGCACAGGCTGCTGGCGCTGTCCGCGCTGGTCACGCCGTTGCACACATTGCCGCCTATGGTTCCGATGTTGCGCAGCTGGGGACCGCCCGCCATGTCCACCGCGTCCCCCAGCATGGGAATGTGCTTCTGAATCATGTCATTATTGGCAATATGGGAAAATGTGGTGGCCGGACCTATGACAATGGTCCCGTCCTCCTTCATTCCTATGCCCTCCAGTTCCTTAATCCCGTGAATGCTTACCAGGGAGCAGCCGGCCAGCTTTCCCTCCCTGATTTTAATCAGCACGTCGCTTCCTCCGGAAATGACTACTGCCTCAGGGTCTTTCACTAGGGCGCGCACCGCATCTTCCACATCTGCTGCCTGATAAAATTTCCCGATATCATACATGCTGTTTCACCGCCCTTTCTATATTAATCCTGCTTCCTTGAAATGCTTCACCATCTTCTGGGGATCCATGGGCAGACTGTCCACGGCAACACCTGTGGCGTTAAGCACCGCGTTGCGCACTGCCGGGGCAACCGGTATGGCCGGCGGCTCCCCAAGGGCCTTATTTCCAAAGGGGCCTGTGGGGTCATCCAACTCCACAAAAAGTGCGTTTAAGTCCGGGGTATCCATGGCTGTTGGAAGCTTGTAGTCCAGCAAATTATCGTTTAACGGTCTCCCCTTCGCGTCAAAGAGCAGCTCCTCGCTGAGGCCGTAGCCCAGTCCCATGCTCATGCCGCCGTGTACCTGGGCGGCGGCCAGCTTGGGGTTAATCAGTTTTCCGCTGTCATGTACATTGACGATATTAGTCACCTTCACCTTGCCCAAAGGCATATCCACCTCTACCTCCGCGAAGCAGACACCGGTGGCAAATGTATTGGTCTTGCAATGGCTGGTGGCCTCTGCCGTGATATGTACGGAGCGGTCCAGGCTGTAAAATGCCGTGGTAGCCAGATCCTCCATGGGAATCAGCTGCTTTCCGGTCTCCTTATCCACGATGTGGTTATCCCTTACATCCAGGGTATCCTGTGGCTTCTCCAGCATATAAGCAGCATAATCCAGTATCTTTTCCTTAAATATAGCGCCGGTTTTCTTCACTGCCATTCCGCTGACATAGGTCTGTCTGGAAGCGTATGCACCTGTGTCAAAGGGACTTACGTCCGTGTCCTGGGTGGACAGCACATTTACCTTGTCTTCCGTGATTCCGGTCACCTCTGCCGCCATCTGGGTGAACACGGTGTCGGCGCCCTGGCCGATTTCCGTTGCCCCCATCTGAAGCTGCATGGAACCGTCCTGGTTAAGTATCATACGGCAGGACGCTGTTTCCAGGGATATGGGGTATACGCCTGTCTTATAACAGAAGATAGCCATTCCGATTCCCTTTCGCACGGGTCCTGTCTGGTTTTCATATTCCCTGCGTTTTTCGTCCCAGCGGATAAATTCACGGCCCTTTTCCATACATTCCGCCAGGCCGTATGTATTGCATTTTACATGGGTGTGGGGATCAACGTATCCCGGCCTCATGCAGTTCTTTTTCCTGAATTCCAATGGGTCCATGTGAAGGGCCAGGGCCAGGTCGTCTGCCATGCATTCCGCCGCAAACGCGGCCTGGGGAATCCCGTATCCCCTCATGGCTCCTCCTGTGGCCAGGTTGGTGTACACGGTCCAGGCATCTGACTCCAGCACTTTCTCATCCTTATAAATCTGCTTGAACTCATTGGAGGAGTTGGCTACGATGGCATGGGCATGGGACGCATATCCGCCCTGGTTGGAATAGGCCTCCAGCTTCCTGGCAACCAGAGTGCCGTCCTTCCTGGCGGCTGCCTTTACCTTAAACTCAATGGCGTGGCGCACCCTGGTACAGCCCAGAGTCTCTTCTCTGGATATCTCCATCCTCACGCCCCTTCCTCCCACCTGGGTGGTAAGGAAAGCATTTAAGGGCTCATAGAGCACATCCTGCTTGTTGCCGAAACCTCCGCCGATGTAAGGCTTGATGACGCGGATACGGCCCATGGGCAGTCCCAGCGCCTGGCTGATGACCCGGCGCACAATATGGGGTATCTGCGTGGATGTAGTGACGATGATTCTTCCCTTTTCCATATAGGCAAAGGAGATGGGCGTCTCTATGTGGCAGTGCTGCACGCTCTGGGTCCGGTAGTCCTTCTCTATCTCCACCAGTCCCTCCTCCTTCACTGCTTCCCCGTAAGTCCCTTCGCCCACCACAAAGGAGGAATGGGCGATGACATTTCCCGGTTTTTCATCGTGAAGCCGGGTGGCGCCCTCTGCCATGGCATCCTTCACGGTCAGGAGGGGAGCATACTCCTCATACTCCACCTTCACAAGTCTGGCTGCCCTGGCTGCTGCTATATCGTCCTCCGCTATAACGGCTGCAATATCGTCTCCATAGACCCGCACCCTGGTATTGAGAAGTTTCCTGTCCGCAATATCCTGATGGGCCGTTTCCACGGACCATGGATGGCCGGGGGTGGGGAACTGGATGTCCGGCACATCGAAGCACGTGACAATCTTCACTACCCCCGGCACCTTCAGTGCTTCTTCCAAATCAAAGCTTTTTACCACGCCGTTGGCGATGGTGCTGCGTATTACCTTTGCCGCCAGAAGTCCCTGGGGCTCTAAATCGGCTGTATACTTGGCACTGCCTGTGACTTTGTCAAATGCGTCAACGCGGGTCATGTTATTGCCAATTCCCATGGTGTGCTCTACCTCCTTATCTTGAATGCGCAAACGCCTGTATTCCAGGCGTCTGCATTATATGCCGCATATTTTAAATTAATACATATTTAAGTACAAATAATACCGCCAATACATACATCAGAAGGCTGATTTTCTTACCCTTTGCATGGCCGGTTGCCACGTTGATAACCACGTAGGAGATAACGCCCATTGCAATACCTTCGGAAATGCTGTACATGAAAGGCATGGCGATGATGGCGATGTAGCTCGGGATTGCCTCTGTAAAGTCGTTGAAATCAATCTTTAAAACAGAGCTTATCATCAGGAAGCCTACGATAATCAGCGCCGGGGCCGTTGCAAAGGACGGGATGGCTAAGAAAACCGGTGACAGGAACAGGGACAGACCGAAGAAAATAGCTGCCACTACGGATGTGAGTCCGGTTCTTCCGCCTTCCGCAACACCGGAAGCGCTCTCAACGAATGTGGTTGTGGTGGAGGTACCGAATACAGCGCCCAGAGAGGTACCGATGGCATCAGACAGAAGGGCGCCTCTAATCTTTGGAAGCTTTCCGTCCTTATCCAGCATATCGGCCTTGGATGCCACGCCAATCAGTGTTCCCAGTGTATCGAACATATCCACAAACAGGAACGCAAACATAATGGTCACAAAGTTCAGGGACAGGATACCGCTGAAATCCATCTTAAAGAAGGTGGGAGCCATGCTCTGAATACCAAAGCCACCGGAGAAATCTGGCAGTACGCTGAACATTCCCAGCTCTGCATTTGGCTGGTACAGTCCGGTCACTTCACAGATAATACCTAAAATCCATGTGATGAGAATTCCCCAGAGAATATTTCCCTTTATGTTCTTAACAACCAGGATACCGGTGATAAGTACGCCCACGAGAGCCAGCAGTACGGTGATTCCAACGGAATTAAATGTTCCTGCCTCCAGAGATCCTTTGAATGAAAATACGGATACAAGTGTGGCGCTCTCCACCACGATTTTAGCATTCTGCAAACCAATGAAGGCGATAAAAAGTCCGATACCTGCGGATACTGCGTGTTTCAGGTTCATGGGAATGGCATTGAAAATAGCTTCACGCACATTGGTAAGAGACAGTGCGATGAAGATAAGACCTTCCACGAATACGGCTGCCAGAGCCATCTGCCAGGTATAACCCATCTGGAGTACTACGGTATATGCAAAATAAGCATTCAGTCCCATGCCGGGCGCCAGCACAAAAGGATAATTGGCAAATGCAGCCATCAGCAGGGTGGCGACCAGGGATGCAAGGGCAGTGGCTGTAAAGACAGCGCCTCTGTCCATTCCCGCGGCGCTCAGGATGTTCGGATTCACTGCAAGGATGTAGGCCATTGTCATGAACGTGGTGATGCCGGCAATTACCTCTGTCTTAACGTCTGTGTGGTTTTCCGATAGGTGAAATACCTTTTCCAGGAATCCCTGATTTGATTTGTTCTCCATACTTCATACCTCCTTGAATTCATGCCTATAGTTTTCCGCTGTTTCTATATAAAAGAACGATACCCCATTCCGTCCTTTTTATACCTATTCAGTTTTCAGCTAAAATATCTTGCTGCCCGCCACATACTTGGCGTCAATATGGCGCTCATCCGAAATGTAGATGAACCGCTCCAGTCGCTCCTTTAAGCTCAGAGGCTGAGGATGCTTAAGGCTCTCGTCGTTCAGCACCAGTGCGTCTAGCTCATAGCCTTCCTCAAAGCTACCGGCCTTTCCGAAGAACCCGCCGCCGCCCTTTGTTCCCAGGTAGAATGCCTCCTCCGCCGTAAGGGGCTTCAGTGTCTCATCCACCAGTCTCCAGCGCAGCTTTGACACCTGGATGGCGTCAGCCATGGCCCTGAATACGGACTCTCCCGCACCTCCGGCCACATCCGTGCCAAGTCCTGTGTGGATTCCCTGTTCCAGATATGTCCTTACGGGCGCAATGCCGGAGGACAGGTTGGTGTTGGACTGCGGACAATGGGCCACGTATACGCCGTTTTCCTTCATTCTCTGTATTTCCTTTTCCGGAGGCCACACACAGTGGGCCATGATGGTTTTTACGCCGTTGCCGAACATGCCGAAATGGTCATACGCATCTCCGTAAAACTCAGACCACGGGCACAGTTCCTTCACCCAGTCAATCTCTCCCTTGTTTTCCGACAAATGGGACTGGACCGGAAGTTCATACTCCATCTGAAGCTTCTTGAGCTCTTCCATCAGTGTGTCGGTGCAGGTGGGAATGAACCTTGGCGTGAGAATGGGAACCGTGTTCCTGTACCGTCCCTTTATGTCCGCCAGCCACTGTCTGGTTTCCCTCAGGGATTCCTCTGTCTCCTCCACCAGAATATCCGGACTGTTCCTGTCCATGTTGACCTTGCCTACCATGGTCTTAAGTCCGGTTTCCTCCATTAAATCCATGAGAAGCTCCGTGGCCTCCCTGTGCATGGTTGCAAATATACAAGCCCTTGTGGTTGCGCTGTGTTTCATGTTTTCCGCAAATATGGTATACGCCCTTTTGGCATACTCCATATCGCTGTACTTGGCTTCTTCAGGAAACGTCCGCGTGTTCAGCCATTCCAATAGTTCAAGGTCCATACCCAGACCTCTGAATGAATACTGCGGGGCATGGAGATGAAGGTCCGTAAGACCCGGCACAATCAGCCTGTCTCCATAATCCGTCAGAGGAAAGCCTGCATACATCTGCGGAAGTTCTTTGTACACGCCGGCTGATATGCCATCTGTACATACCAGATATCCCTGTTCCACACATATCAGTGCGCGGGAATCCTGGCTGTAGCAGATATTGCCCTTTAATACAAAATTCTCTGCCATATGCTCCTCCTTTTCCGTGATACGCCGTTGACCGGCGCACCCTTGTATTCACCCGTACAGCGGCGGGCCCGGGCGTCCATCTGCATTTTTTGCAAACAAAAAAACCACCGCTGTTCCTAAGGCTCCACATCAGCCTGTCTCCGGCGCCCCGGGCAGTACCTGATGTGAAAACTTATAGTCAACTATTACGGTAGTTGGTAGAAACGCTCAACCTATCTTGAGCATATATAAGTTTTGAATACTTATACTTCTATTCAATTGCGTCATCTTCTGACACCTTGAGTCTATCACAATAGACAACTCTGTGTCAATATATCTCGTATTTTTTGTGCATTTTCTACATTTTGTATAAAATAATTGGCAGATATATGAAATCCTTCCCTTTTCTTTGTGCGAAACCAATATTCTTTTAAAAATACAACGATGTGATTTGACGCAGAGCTCTCAACCGGAATTTCTCATCACCGCACCAAATCGTCCGCCAGACGCTTGATCTTCTCCCTCTCCCCAATCACAAGCACCGTATCCTCATCCTGAAACACATAATCCGGGCTGACATCTGTGGTCAGCCATCTGCCTCTGGTGATGGCGATTATGTTAATGCCGTACCGGTTCCTCAGCTGGGCGTCCCTGACAGACTGGCCTGTAAGCTTTCTGGTGGTTTTTATTTCAGATATATCCACGTTCTGGTCCGGCTCAAAGAGATTGAATATGCGCTTTGAGATAAGCCTTCTGGCCAGGCGGACTGCCATATCCCTCTCAGGATACACCACCTGGGCCCCGATTTTCTCCAGAATCTCGCCCTGTTCCGGACTGTTGGCCTTGGCCACCACCTGGGGCACGCCCAGATTGATTACATTGAGGGTGGTTAGAATGCTTACATCCACCTTGTCACCGATACAGACCACTACCACATCACAGTTTTGTATTCCCGTCTCCCGCAGCGTCTCCTTCTGCAAATCCTTTACCACATACGCATGTTCCGTATAGTTTCTGGCCTGCCTGATTTTTTCCTCACTTCTGTCCAACACCATAAGCTCTTTATCCGCCTCGGCCAGGGTTGCGGCCAGTGCGCTTCCAAACCTTCCCAGACCTATGATTCCATAAGACATTGCCTCTGTCTGTTTTCGTACCATATAAAAAACCTCCTCTATCCATTTAAAATGTGTTTACAGCCATATCAATACTCCTATCCTATCCGATGGAAATGCTTCCCTCCGCATAGGATACGGATTTAGTGGGTTTGAATACCCAAATCGTCACGATGGTCAACGGCCCCAGTCTGCCGATATACATTACCAGCACCTCCAGAAGCTTGCTGAGGGAGCTGAGCCCCGGCGTAATGCCGGTAGACAGACCCACGATTCCGAAAGCCGAAGTGATTTCAAACAAAATATCCTCAAAGGGAACAGCCGGCTCCAGGATACACATGAAAAATGTTCCCAGACACACCACCAGGGCCGACAGAGCCGTCACAATGGCTGCCTTGTAAAATGCCTCCTGGGGAATCCGGTAATGGAAGGCGTGGGGCTCCTCATTGCAGGCAGCTCCTTTGATGGTACACCCAGTCCGCCAATCTGAATCAGAAGGGCCACCACGGTCTGGCCCAGGGCCGTATAGGTATCGGCCGTGTCCACGGCAATGAGGCCGGTAACACACACAGCGCTGGTGGATGTAAACAGCGCGTCCACATAATGAAGCCTGACTCCCGGCTTCACACACACCGGCAGCATCAGCAAAGAAAAACCTGTAAGGATGACGGCCAGAAAACCAATGGCAATGATTCTGGCAGGAGACTGCCTTTCCAGATACTTCATATAATCACCTCCCAGTGCCTTCAAGCTTACCACTAAGGGCATAAAGCAGGTATAACGGAACCGTCTCCGGTATAAAGATTATGTAAATATTCTATAAAGATACAGTCATTTAACTCAAAGATATGATATACTGTCCAGGTAAACAATGAAGGAGGTTTTTCATTCCATGGCCCGTACCCGAATCCTTGACACCCTAAAGACCATGGCAGTTCTGGCCGCAGCCACTGCCGTTGGATTCCTGTTAGAAACCATTGGCCTGTCCCAGGCCAATATCATTACCGTATATATTCTGGGAGTCCTGGTGGTGGCGGCAGTCACGGCCAGCCGCTGGTACAGCATCAGCGCATCCCTGGCCAGCGTACTGCTGTTCAACTACATATTCACAGAGCCCATGTTCGTTCTGAAGGCAGAGGACGCAGGCACCCAGCTTACCCTTCTGATTACGTTCCTGGCAGCCGTATTCACCAGCTCCTACACCGTACAGATGAAAGAAAAGGCGCGGCTTTCCCAACAGGACGCCTACCGCTCCGGCGTCATCCTGGACACCAGCCAGATGCTCCAAAAGGCCGCTGCCCCGGCGGACATCCTTTCCTGTACCGCCAGACAGCTGAACAAGCTGCTCAAAAGGGACATTACCTGCTTTGAACAGGATGGTGCCGGCCTTAAGTCCCCTCTTTGTTTCCGTGAGTACTCGTCCCCCGCAACAGGGCGGGGCCCGTCCCCGGATACCCTGGAGGAACTGACTGCTGCCCGGAAATGCTTCCGGGAAGGAAAGGAAACAGGGGCTGCCACAGAAGTGTTTCCCGCGGCGGCTTACCATTTCCTGCCCCTTCAAAGCTCCGGTGCTGTCTATGGCGTCATGGGAATCCTTGTGGGCAATACACCTCCCGGCGACTTTGAAAACAGCCTTGCAGTAGCAATCATAGCCCAGTGTTCCATGGCGCTGGAAAAAGAATATATATCCAGAAAGCGGGAGGAGGAGGCTGCCATGGCCCGGGCTGAACAGCTCAGAAGCAATTTGCTGCGCTCCATCTCCCATGACCTGCGCACCCCTCTCACCAGCATATCCGGCAATGCAGGCGTCCTGATGAGCGATGGAGGGAGCCTGACAGCCGAACACAGGAACCGGATATACAGGGATATATACGATGATTCCATGTGGCTTATCAATCTGGTGGAAAACCTTCTGTCCATCACCCGTATGGAAGGGCAGGGCGTCCATCTGCACATGGAAACCGAACTGCTGGAGGAAGTCATAGATGAGGCCATGCGCCATATTAACCGGCGTCATGAACACCACACCATCAAAGTGAATCAGATAGGTGACTATATCCTGGCTGACATGGATGCCAGGCTGATCATGCAGGTCATAACCAACCTGGTGGACAATGCGGTGAAGTACACGCCGGAAGGCTCCACCATTATGGTAAACAGCCGCCAGGAGGGCTCCTCTGCTGTCATTGATGTCAGCGACAACGGACCCGGAATCCCCGATGAGTCCAAGGAAAAGATTTTTGAAATGTTCTATACCACCGGTCATAAATCCGCGGACGGAAAGCGGGGCATGGGACTGGGGCTGCCCCTTTGCAGGGCAATACTGAGCGCCCACAGGGGCACCATCGAAGTTTTGGACAACAAACCTGCCGGAAGTATTTTCCGGCTTACATTACCAGCCAAGGAGGTATCCTTACATGAATAAGCCATCCATCCTGATTATAGAGGATGACAAAGCAGTGAAAAATCTCATCGCCACTACCCTGGAGATGCACGATTACCATTATACATGGGCGGATAAGGGAGAACAGGGTATCCTGTCCGCTGCTTCCCAGCGGCCTGACATCATCTTGCTGGACCTGGGGCTTCCGGACATGGACGGAGTGGACGTGATTCTCAAAGTCCGTTCCTGGACCAATACCCCCATGATTGTCATCAGCGCCAGAAGCGAGGACAACGATAAGATAGCCGCCCTGGACGCCGGGGCGGACGACTATCTGACCAAGCCTTTTTCCGTGGATGAGCTTCTGGCCAGACTCCGCTCCACCCAGAGGCGGTTGCGCTATATGCAGTCCCTGGAGGAAGTCCAGTCCTCCCTGTTTACCAACGGCGGGCTCACCATTGACTATGCGGCGGGATGCGCCTGCCTGGACGGGGAAGAACTGCACCTGACCCCTTATGAATACAAGCTCCTCTGTCTCCTGGCCCACAACGTGGGAAAGGTCCTGACCCACTCCTATATAACCCGGGAGATATGGGGCGCTGCCTGGGAAGGAGACGTGGCCTCCCTCCGTGTCTTTATGGCCTCCCTGCGCAAAAAGATTGAAAAAAATCCCTCACAGCCCCAGTACATCCAGACCCACGTGGGAGTGGGGTACCGGATGATGAAGCGGTAAGGGATGAAACAAATAATGAATGATTATGTCATGAAACCTTTCAGAGCCCAGTCATATGTATCCATGGCCTGCTGGAAACCTGCGTCTGCCCTTTCTTTGGCAGCAGCGGCGTCCATGTAGGCCGCTTTTGCCTCCAGATATTCCTGGCGCGACAGCATTCCCAGGGCCAGCTTGTTGGACGCGGCCTGAAACGCGGCTTCCTGTGATTCCATGGACGTTAAGGCGCTGGTCCAGAGAGTCTGGCTGGCCAGGACATCCTGATACAGGGTATCCAGCTGACCGTACATTGCCTCCTCGCTCTGGCGGATATCACGCTGGCGGGCATGAAGTTCTTTATTGGAGCTGGCTCCCCCGCTCCTTTGTTCCCTCAGGGAATAATTGTTTCCCAGTGCCCGCCATTTGTCGACGCTGCCTCCCATCTCACGGACACGCTCCGGCCGGGGCGCGGGCATGGGACCGATTTCCGTCTGGGATCCTTCCGGATATCCGGTTAGAATGAGTAATTCCTTCTTCACCCGTTCCATCTCGTCCCGGGCAGCCTTTGCCCTGGCGGCAGCCCCATCGGCTTCCTTTCCCGCCTGGTCCGCCTGGGCGGCAGAAGCGCTTCCTGTCTGGACCTGGCGCAGCAGCTTCTCATACTGGCTCTGTTTCCACTCTGCCTGAGCCAGAGCAGCCTCCTGTTCCGCTTTAAGGGTATTATAGGTGCCCATGAGATTCTGGGCGGTCCAGAGCACGGTATCCTCCATCCTGCGAAGGGACATGGATGCCTGGCTGCCCTGGGCCGACCGTATCTGCTTATCCATATCCTTGGCCGCATCCTCCAGTGTCTTGGCCTGGGCCCGGTACTGGCTGGCACTGTCTTTGTCGCCGTCCTTCTCCAGATCCTCGGCCTCCTCCCTGAGAAGCCGTCTGGTTTCCATGATTTCCTCTCTGGCATTTTCATACCGTGCCAGGCGGCTGTCATACTGCGCCTGTTCCATCTGTATCTGGGGGCTGTAGGCTTTCACCAGAGTCTCCAGTTCCTCATAGCGAATGACGTCGGGCATTGCGTCTGCATGGACCTCCAGAGGATGCTGGCAGGCAAAGAGGATGCCGATGCAGAGCAGTAAACATTTTTTCACCATATCCTATGCCCCCTCTGTCTGTGCAAGGCCATTGACCGCCCATCTGTAATCCTCCAGGGCCTGCCTGTATTTCAGGCCCGCTGTGTCGCATGCGGACTGGCTGGAGACCATGGTTCCCTGCTGCTGTGTATATTCATTTTTGGAAATCATGCCCAGGCTGTATTTGCGCTCGGCTGTCTGAGCCCCGGTACGGGCCAGCTCAAACTCGCCCGCGGCCTGTTCATAATCAGCCCTGGCCTGCTCCAAAAGCTTATACTTGGCTTCCACATCCGCCGCAATCTGCCTGCGGCCTGTCTCCACCTTCTGATTCATCACATCCCACTGGGACCCGTTGCCTGTAAAGGTCAGACGGCGCTCATTGGCTGTCTGGGTAAAGTTCTGCTCCAGGGCCCTTTCCTTATCCAGCTCCAGGTCAATCTGATCCATCTCCCCGGCGTCCGGCACCGGCACTTCCCTGATATCCGGCCGGGCATCGTGATCCCATCCGGTCATGACGCAGAGCTCTCTGCGAAGTCCGTCCCGTTCCCTGCCGTTGGTCTCCAGGGCTGCCTGGGCTGCCTCCATCTTTTCCCGGGCCCCAAGCAGCTCAGCCTGAGTGGCCATGCCCTGGCCGGCTTTCACTGCCATGGCTTCATACTTTGACCTGGCCTGGTTCACATCTTCTTCCAGGGCAGGACGCGCCTTGGCTTTCTGCCAGTAGGATATCATCTTTGTCTGGGCATCCTTTACAAGGACGGCCTCCTGTCTGTCGTACTCCAGTTTCTTTACCCGTCCGTCCTCATTCTGGGAATCAGCCAGCTCCTGGTTCTGTTCAGCCTGAAGACGGGCGCTTATGGCCCCCACCGCTGTCCCCGCGTATCCCGGCTGGTCCTCATTGACGGAATCCATCATCTTGTCGCTGGAATCGTAAAGCCTGTCAGCAATGTCCTGGTAGGCATTCTTCATTTCATCGTGGTCCTTGCCTCTGTATTCATCGTATTCCAGACGGTTATTGATGACCGTGGCATTGTATTCATGGATCAGGTCAGCCAGCTCCCCGTATTCCAGCACATCATCCCTCAACGCCGCCCATTTTTCCGCAGAATAGGCAAATTCCGGGCTGGCCCACGCAGTCACCGGCCGCAGCATACCCTGGGCCGGGGCCAGCATCAGGGCCAATCCAATGGCTCCTGCTCTCTTCCATGTACCGTTCATCCGTCTCACTTGCCTTCCTCCTGTCCCGATTTATGATTTTCTCGTCGATGCTTCTTGACCGTCTATTCGTAACGCAGCGCGTCTATGGGGTCTGCCTGGGCTGCCTTGGAAGCCGGATACAGTCCAAAGAAGATACCCACCACTGCCGAGAATGACACCGCAACTATGATGACCCCCGGTTTTATGACCACCGCAAATCCCAGCAGGAATCCCCCCAGGGATACGGTTCCCACTCCCAGTATGACTCCGATAATGCCGCCGCAGGCTGACAATATGGCTGACTCCGTTAAAAACTGAATCAGCACATCTCTGGTCCTTGCGCCCAGGGCTTTCCTGATGCCGATTTCCCTGGTGCGCTCCGTCACGGACACCAGCATGATATTCATGATGCCGATGCCGCCTACCAGCAGTGAAATGGCCGCGATACCGCCCACTGCCATGGACAGGTTTCCCATCATGCTGTCCACCGAGGTCATTTCCTGCATGGCCGTGTACATGTACATATCCTCCGGCTGCCTGCCGTGCATCTTGGCAGCATATGCCTTGAACTGGCTGAAGAACTGGTCCAGGTTCACATCTTCCTTTGCGTACACATGGAGCTGGTAAAAATTATCATTGGGCCAGGTCAGCAGGGTGTAAGGCATGAATGCCGAACCCTTGTCATTGCTGCCGCCCATCATCAGGGCCTGGAGGGCGTTAGTCTCCTTGCGGTACACTCCCACCACCGTAAAGTCGTCGGTAGAGCCATATAAGGTGGTCCTGAAAGACCGTCCAACCGCATTCTCAGTGCCGAACAGCATCTGGGCGCTCTTGGTATCCATGACCACATTCTTCCTTCTTCCCAGGATGTCTCCCTCGTTGAGATAACGGCCGTACACCACATTCACCGGCTGGACGTCCTGGTAATTGTAATCAATTCCCTGATAATCAAATTTAATCTTAGTCCGCTTATACTCTGCATCACTGCTGGTAAAGGCGCTGCTGTCTATATAAGCCACCTGGTCCTTAAACGCCTCCCTGGCCCGCTCCATCTCGTCCAGGTTAAAGTAATCGCTCTGCCGCACATCATCCACCCAGTAACCAATGGAAACATATGCCTGGGTAATACCCACGTCCTTGTACAAATCCGAGAAAAGTCCCCGCATGGTATCTCCGATGGACACGATGGCTATGACGGAACCAATGCCGATTATGATTCCCAGCATGGTCAGGGCGGAGCGCATCTTATTGGACCGGATGGCTGAAAACGCCATCTTCATGTTTTCAATCAGCATCCTGCTCTCCTCCCTTTCCATTCCCTGAAACCACCCGGGCCACATTCAGCTTGTCACTCTGTATCTGTCCGTCGCTGAACCGAATAACGCGGTGGGCAAAGGCCGCTATATCCTCCTCATGGGTAACCAGCACCACGGTGGCCCCTTCCTGGTGAAGCTTTGTAAACAGCTCCATGATTTCCACTGAGGAGGCGGTATCCAGGTTTCCTGTGGGCTCGTCTGCCAGAATCAACGGCGGTTCATTGGCCAGGGCCCTGGCTATGGCAACCCTCTGCCTCTGGCCACCGGAGAGCTCATTGGGCATATGTTCCTTTCTGGCTCCCAGCCCTACCCGCTCCAAAAGCAGCCGGGCCCTGACCGCCCGTTTGGCCTTTGGCACCCTGGCATAGGTCATGGGCAGCTCCACATTCTTAAGGGCCGATGTCCTGGATATCAGGTTAAAGGACTGGAATACAAACCCGATTTTCCGGTTTCTGATATCGGAGAGCTGGTCCGGCGTCATGTCCGCCACGTCAATGCCGTCCAGGTAATAGTGGCCCAGGGTGGGCCGGTCCAGGCACCCAAGTATATTCATCAGGGTGGACTTTCCGGAACCGGAGTGTCCCATAATGGCCACAAACTCTCCTCTTTCGATGGTAAGGTTTATCTTTTTAAGTCCCAGTACCTTGATGGCTCCGGTATCATATATCTTGACCAGATTCTCCAGCTTAATCAGGGGGCCGTCATGGACATCTTCCTGCATTCTGCTGTCCCTGTGCAAAAACTTCATCCACTTATTCATACAGCGCCTCCTGCTACTGGGTGATCAGCACGGCAGCACCGTCAGCCAGATGAGGGCCCGGATTGGTGATGACCTGCATTCCCTCCTCCAGCACAGTGCCGTCAGCGGGAATGACCTCCACCACCACATCTCCGTCCACGCCCATGGTCACAGGTATGCGTTTCACCTTCATATCCTGCACAATGGCTATGTATGTCACTTCCCCGTCGTCAAAAAGCGCCGATGTGGGAACTACGAAAACATCCTTTGCCTCCCTGATTAACAGTTCTGCTTTTGCCGTGATTCCCGCAATAAGCTTCGAGCTCCCGCCGTCCACCCGTATGGTAGTGGGGATGACCCTCTCCGTGGAACCGCCGCCCTTTTCCTCGCCTGTGGGCGATATCTTTATGACTTCTCCTTCCGCGGTCTCACCGCCCAGGATATCCGCTGTGATGGTCGCCATCTGTCCTACCTTTACCTTGCCGATGGAAAACTCGCTCACCTTGATTTCCAGCTCCAGCTGCTCCAGGTTCTCAATGCTGAGAATGGGTTTATCATCCTCCACCTTATCCGCAAACTGACCCACCTTGGAATTGACACGGACCACGGTGCCGTCAATGGTGCTCCTTATCTGGGTATTATCCAGTTCTTCCCTTTTCTTCTCCAAATCAAAGGCCGCATTCTGTATCTGAATGCCGTAGGATGAATCCGCAACACCTCTTCCGTTCTCAACCGTGTAGCCTTCCATCTGCCTTCTGGCATCATTCAGGGCATTGGCGCTGGTTTCCAGTTCCATCTGGGAAATGTCGCCGGTGGCAAAGAGCTGGCTGTTCCTGCTGTGATCCAGGCTGGCCTTCTGGAAATCCTGGACTGCCTTTTCGTATCCAAGAGCTGCTTCCTTATCCTTTTCCTGCTTATTAGCCACCGCCAGGTCGTAGGCGTTCTGGGCAATCTGCACTTCCCGCTCCAGGTCCGTGCTGTCCACCACGGCCAGTACCTGTCCCTTTGTCACGGTATCGCCTTCCTTCACATTCATGGCGGTGATTTCCGCGTGAATATTGGACACCACGTCCACGCTGTCTGTTCCTGATACAGGACCGCTTACCGTGAGCTTTTCCTGAACGTCCTGTTTTGCCAGAGGCATCACGGCAACAGGGATTCCCATATCCTTTTTTCCTCCTGACATGCGGGAGAATCCAAACAAAACCACTGCCGCCAGTAGCAGGACCGTGATTATCTTACGTTTCCGGCTGAATCCCTTAAAGCGCCGGACAGGGTGGAATCCTCCCTCCGGCGTACGGTGTCCGGTGTCCGGTCTTATGCTTTTTTTCTTTTTCTTTCCGTTTCCATCCTCTTCCGGAGCCATCAGCTCCTCCACGCGGCGGTCAATCTCCTCTGACTCTGAAATGCCTTCCAAAACCTGGATTTCCTCTGAATCACCGGCTTTTTTCTCTGTTCCCATGACTCCCTCCTTAATACCAGCGGATAGTGTATTATTTATATTAATACAATTATATCACATATGGTATACTTATACAACAAAAATAAACACTCGCGCTATTGTTGTTCATTTAATAAGGCTATTATATAGGTTTGCCATAAATATTTCATCTAGTATTTTCATAACATTTCATAAATGAAAACGAAAGATTTGCTTAAGGAACCGGGCAAACCATATAAAAAGGCGGCAGGACCCTGTATCACAGGTATTTCCTGCCGCCTTTGGCGTGCCATCTTCCTTTGCCCTATGGCTTATTCTTACCTTAAACCTATTCCTTACGCTGTCAGAAAGCAATTTTCAGACACGTTCTAAGGCGTTTCATCATCTCATCCACATCCGCCTTTTCAATCACCAGAGGCGGAACAAAACGGATAATATTGGTCCCGGCGCTGATTAACACCAGCCTCTGTTCCAGCAGCGCCTTTGACACAATAGGTCCTGCCGGTACAGAGAACTCCAGCCCCTGAATCAATCCCATTCCACGGTGTCCCCTGACGCAGTCCAATTCCTTTGACAGCGCCTCCAGCTTCTCGTAGAGATAGGCGCCAATCTCCTTTACATGGTCCGTGATACGGCGTTTCTCAAAAATATCAAACACTGCGCTGGCTCCCGCCGTCACCAGTGGATTGCCGCCATAGGTGGTGCCGTGGTCGCCCGGAACCATGGCACCGGCCGCCTTGCCGCATGCCAGGAATGCACCTATGGGAAGCCCGTTTCCCAGCGCCTTGGCCACTGTCATCACGTCCGGCTTCACACCGTAATGCTGCCAGGCAAACATTTCCCCGGAACGGCCCATCCCGCACTGGATTTCATCCAGTATAAGGAGCAGGTCGTGCTCATCGCACAGGGCCCTGACTCCTTTTAAGAATTCCTCCGTGGCAGGATAGATACCTCCCTCTCCCTGGATGGTCTCCATGATTACCGCACATGTCCTGCTGTTAATCAGCTTCTTCACACTGTCCAGGTCGTTGAAATCAGCGAAGCGGATTCCCGGTACAAGGGGCTTAAAGGGCTCCTGGTAATGGGCATTGCCTGTGACGGACAGGGCGCCCAGGCTCCTTCCATGAAAGGAATGATTCATGGCAATGATTTCCCCGGTCATGTCCGGCTCCGTGTCCTCACAGCCGCAGCAGCCGTCTCCCATGGTCTCGTGAAGTTTATTATAGTGAAAGCGCTTTGCAATCTTAAGAGCGCCCTCAATGGCCTCGGTGCCGCTGTTGGTAAAGAACACCTTATCCATATGGGATGCCTTAAGCAGCTTCTCGCCCGCCTCAATGGAGGGCTGATTGTAGAACAGATTGGAGATATGGGTCAGCTTGTGAAGCTGGTCCTCCACGGCCTTTGTATACTCCTCATCCCCATAGCCCAGCGCCATGACCGCAATGCCCGCGCCAAAATCCAGATACTCATTTCCCTCTGTATCGTAGAGCTTCACTCCCTCCCCATGGTCAAATACCACAGGGAAACGGTTATACACCTTATAAAGGGCCTGTTCCGCCCGTTCCATCAACTGTTTCTCAGCCATGATAATACCTCTCGTCTTCTTCGGAATTATAGATAGCGGTTCCAATACCCTTGTCAGTAAAGATTTCCAGCAGCAGGCAATGCGGAATGCGTCCGTCCAGGATATGTACCCTGGATACGCCGTTCTTTATGGCGTTAATGCAGTTCTGAAGCTTGGGAAGCATGCCGCCTCCCAGCATTCCGCTGTCCACAAAGTTCTGGGCCTCCTCCACCGTCATCTCGGATATGAGGGAGGACTTATCCTCGTAGTCCTTATAAACGCCCTCCACATCCGTGAGGAAGGCCAGCTTTTCTGCCTCCACCGCCGTGGCAATGGCGCAGGCCGCGTCATCCGCATTGATGTTATAGCTCAGGAAGTCCTCGTCAAAACCAATGGGGCAGATGATGGGCAGAAAATCCTTTTCCAGCAAATCATATATGATTTTGGGATTCACCTCCTCCACATCTCCCACAAACCCGATGTCCTCGCCGCCGGCGTATTTCTTATGGCATTTAAGCATCATGCCGTCCTTGCCGCTGATTCCCACCGCATTGATGCCCAGCTCACTGACCAGCTGTACCAGGCTCTTATTCACTTTATTAAGGACCATCTCGGCAATCTCCATGGTGGGTTCATCCGTAACTCTGAGTCCGTTCTTAAACCGGGCCTCCATCCCCACCTTGCCAACCCAGCGGCTGATCTCCTTCCCGCCTCCGTGCACAATGATGGGCTTAAAGCCTACCAGCTTAAGGAGCACCACATCCTGAATGACCTTTTTCTTTAACTCCTCATCCACCATGGCGCTTCCGCCGTATTTCACCACCACGATTTTCCTGTTAAAACGCTGGATATAGGGCAGTGCCTCAATGAGCACGGCCGCCTTCTGCATCGGTTCCAAATTCATCTTCCCACTCCTCTCGTTATGAGCACTTAGCGCCCGTGTTTTGGGCGCTTACGTGCGATACATGTCACTGACACTTAGCGCTCATATTATGAACGGTAATCCGCATTAATCTTTACATAGTCAAAGGTCAGGTCGCAGCCCCACGCAGTGGCCTTGGCATCCCCCATCTTGATGTCAGCCACAGCCGTCACCGCAGGCTCTGACAGAATCCGGGTGGCCTGTTCCTCGCTGTAGTCCACGGCCACGCCGTCCTTAATGATCTGCATCTTTCCTGCTGCGCTCTCAAAATACAGGTCCACCTTTTCCGGATCGAACTGCGCCCCGGAGTAACCCATGGCACAGAGTATCCTTCCCCAGTTGGCGTCGTGGCCGAAGATGGCTGCCTTGGTAAGGCTGGAACAGATGACCGACTTGGCCAGAACCCTGGCCTGTTCCTTTGTCTCTGCCCCCACTATCTTCACCTCAAACAGCGCGGTGCAGCCCTCGCCGTCGCCTGCCATTTTTTTTGCCAATGTTTCATTTACAATCTTTAAGGCCCGGCAAAAGGTATGGTAATCCTCACCCTTCTCTGTGATTTCCTGATTGCCGGCCAGGCCGTTTGCCAGAAGGAGGACTGTGTCATTGGTGGATGTGTCCCCATCCACTGAAATCATGTTGTATGTATCCCGGATATCCTGGCTGAGGGCTTCCTGGAGCAGCTCCTTGCTTATAGCCGCATCCGTGGTCACAAAGCTCAGCATGGTGCACATATTGGGATGAATCATGCCGGAACCCTTGCACATGCCGCCCATGGTCACAGTGTTTCCTCCCAGCTCAAATTGGACAGCCACCTCCTTGTTCTTTGTATCCGTGGTCATAATAGCCCTGGATGCGCCGGTGCCGCTCTCCAGGCTTTCATCCAGCAGAGGAGCCATAGCCTTGACCCCTGCCGTAATCCTGTCCATGGGAAGCTGCATGCCGATGACGCCTGTGGATGCCACCAGAACGCTTTCAGCGGGAATTCCCAGTGCCTGGGCCGCTGCCCCCGCTGTCTGCCCGCAGTATCCCATGCCTTCCTCTCCGGTACAGGCATTGGCAATTCCCGCGTTTATAACCACCGCCCGGGCAGGCACTCCGTTTGTCACCTGGTTCTTATCCCATTTTACGGGGGCTGCCTTCACCACATTGGTGGTGAAGGTGCCGGCTGACCTGCAGGGCTCCTGGCTGTAAATCATGGCCATGTCTTGACGGTCCTTATACTTGATTCCGGCTGCCGTGGAAGCAGCCTTAAAGCCCTTGGCAGCCGTGACGCCGCCGGTTATGATTTTGATTCCCTTTCCTGACTCATCCATATCTCTCGTTCCTCCATTCATTTCCATACCTTTATGTCATATGGAGATGCACCGGCCTTTGCCACGGTGCACCAACCTTTCATTTTACCGTACAAACCGGGTGATGTTTTCCTCATTCAGTATGAATTCGTATGTATTCACATCCTCCCGCTCCCTCCATCCGATTCCCTGCCAGAACGCATTTCCCACCTCATTCTCCTTAAACGCAATCAGACTGATTTTGCTGACGCCTTCTTTCTGCAGGGCCTCCATGGCAAAGCGCACCATACGGTATCCGATGCCGTGTTTCCTGTATCCCGGCGCCACGCACACGTGATAAAAGCAGCCGGTCCTGCCGTCATGGCCGCAGAGGATGTTTCCTATTATATGACCGTTCTGGACAGCCACCACGCTGGTAGTGGGATTCCTCCTGAGGAACCGCTCCACTCCCTCCCATGAATCGTCAATGCTTCTGATTCCAAAGCCTTTGATTTCTGTCCACAGGCCGTAAACCTGGTCGTAATCCGCTATTGTCATTTCGCGGATAAGGATATCCATCGTACCTGCCATGAGCTCATGTTTCCTTTCTTTTTCCCTCTTTTATCCTTTTAAGGGTATATCTGAACCAATACCCTGAACCATCAGGGGAAAATAGGAATCTGCTTCAGCCCCGTATTCTCCGGCAGTCCGAACATCAGGTTCATGTTCTGAATGGCCTGGCCTGCTGCTCCCTTGACCATGTTGTCAATGGCTCCCATCATCACCACCCGGTTGGTTCTGGTGTCTATCTTGAAATTCACATCTGCAAAATTGCTGCCCTCCACCCACCGGGTCTGGGGCACCACATCCTTTTCCAGGACGCGCACAAAATATTCGTCCCTATAATACTTGTCGTATACAGCCTTTACCTCCTCGTAGGACACTTTCTTTGTAAGGGATGCATAGGCCGTCACCAGGATTCCCCGGTTCATTGGCACCAGATGAGGGGTGAAGCTGATGGTTACCGGCTTTCCTGCCGCGCAGGACAGCTGCTCCTCTATCTCCGGCGTATGTCTGTGGGAGGCCACTCCGTAAGCCTTAATGTTCTCATTGACCTCACAGTACAGACTGTCCACCTTGCTTCCCCTGCCTGCGCCGGATGTGCCGGACTTGGCATCAATGATGATGGTATTAGGGTCAATGAGCCCTTCCTTTACCAGGGGATACGTGGACAGAAAGGAGCAGGTGGGGAAACATCCCGGATTGGCAATGAGCCTGGCCCTCTTCACCTTTTCCCGGTTGATTTCGGGCAGCCCGTACACGGCTTCACCGATGAACCGGGGGGATGCATGGGGCAGCTTATACCATTTCTCATAAACAGACACATCCTTAATACGGAAATCAGCGCTTAAATCAATGACCTTTACCTTAGACAATACGTCCTCGTCCACCAGGGATGCGCACAGGCCCTGAGGGGTTGCGGTGAACACCACGTCCACCTGGTCTGCCAGCTCCTTCATATTATCATCCATACACGCGTCGTCCACGATTCGGAACATGTTGTGGTAGATAGATGCATATTTCTGGTCTATGTAGCTTCTGGAACCATACCATTTAATCTCTATGTCATCCCTCTGGAGCAGGAGCCTTGCCAGCTCTCCTCCCGCATATCCTGTGGAACCGATAATACCTGCCTTAATCATATCCGTATCTCCTTATATTTATAAATATTGGCTGCTGCCTTCATTATAGTCAGTTTTTCTTTAAATGAAAAGAAGCATTTCCACGGACCCTATTTCCTGGTCATCCTTCGGATTTCATAATTATACATTACAAATGCATAATATGCAACATATTTTAAAAAATTTTATTTAACGCTTGCATTTTATCACATAATGTTGTATATTTATGAAAGTTCAAACAGTACAGCAATCTCAGGAGGATATTAATATGAAAGAAAAAGTAGTTTTAGCTTATTCCGGCGGACTGGATACCACCGCAATCATTCCGTGGTTAAAGGAGCATTTTGGCTATGAAGTCATCTGCTGCTGCATCGACTGCGGCCAGGGCAGCGAATTAGACGGCCTGGACGAGAGAGCCAAATTATCCGGTGCTTCCAAATTATATATTGAAGATTTAGTGGATGATTTCTGCGACAATTACATCATGCCCTGTGTAAAGGCAAATGCAGTATATGAAAATAAATACCTCTTAGGCACCTCCATGGCCCGTCCTGCCATTGCCAAGAGACTGGTTGAGATTGCACGTAAAGAAGGCGCCTCAGCCATCTGCCACGGCGCTACCGGCAAGGGCAATGACCAGATTCGTTTTGAACTGGGCATCAAGGCCCTGGCCCCGGATATCAAAATCATCGCTCCCTGGCGTATGACCGATGTATGGACCATGCAGTCCCGCGAGGATGAGATTGAATACTGCAAGCAGCACGGCATTGACCTTCCCTTCTCCGCAGACAGCAGCTACAGCCGTGACAGGAACTTATGGCACATCAGCCACGAGGGACTGGAGTTAGAAGATCCGTCACAGGAGCCCAACTATGAGCACCTGCTTGTACTTGGCGTGACTCCTGAAAAGGCACCAGACGAGGGCGAGTATGTGACCATGACCTTTGAAAAAGGCGTTCCCACCAGCGTAAACGGACAGAAGATGAAGGTTTCCGATATTATCCGCAAGTTAAATGAGCTGGGCGGAAAACACGGCATCGGCATTGTGGACATCGTGGAAAACCGTGTGGTAGGCATGAAGTCACGCGGCGTGTATGAGACACCAGGCGGAACCATTCTCATGGAAGCCCATCAGCAGTTAGAGGAGCTGGTATTAGACCGCGCCACCATGGAGACCAAAAAGACCATGGCTGATAAGTTGGCCCAGATTGTATATGAGGGCAAGTGGTTTACCCCTCTGCGCGAGGCTGTCCAGGCATTTGTTGAGTCCACCCAGGAATATGTGACAGGCGAAGTGAAATTCAAACTGTACAAGGGCAATATCATCAAGGCCGGAACCACATCCCCATATTCCTTATACAGCGAGTCCCTGGCTTCCTTCACCACAGGCGACCTGTACGACCATCATGACGCAGACGGCTTCATCACCCTGTTCGGACTGCCCCTTAAGGTAAGGGCCATGAAGATGGCTGAGGTGGAATCTGCCAGGAAGGGACAGTAAAGAGGACGGGAACCAAGACGGTAAATAATGAGTAACATTATATAGCAAATGATAAATGATACATAAGCAGTGATGCATGAGTATAATACGCTTTTAAAAAATGCCCCGGAGATACGGATTTTCCATCTCCAGGGCATTTCTCTATGCCTTTGCCATATTTAGTTCATAGTCCGTGCCCTCACCGTATACCAGGCTTCAGGGTCCACCGGCTCTCCGTTTGGCAGACGAACGTCACTGATTTCCACCTTTCCTCCATATGCGTTTCCCTCCACCGGTTCATAGGTAATGGTACAGGTGAAACCGGAGGGAATCACCATGCCGCCGAACACACTGGACTGGTCTGCTCTCACCGCATCGGTCAGGTTATGTCCTGTTCCGCAATCAGATAAGCGTTAAGGGACAGCACAATATCCTTTTGGGCATCAGGGCGGATAAAATGCAGCTTCATGCTTCCGCTGGCACACTTCCCCTTCCGAATCCGGCTCTTAAGGTCCAGGACCGCCTGACGGTCGCTGCCGCTGATATATGTAAACAGATTAAGGGTCTCCCCCTGTTCCCTGTTCACATGGGCGCGTGAGAGAATCAGCCCTGAATCAGTGGTAATCATATAGGATGCATTGTCCCCGAAGGTGGTGGAATCATAGAGGGACCGGAAGGAATCCCGGCTGTAAATGCCAATCAGTATGACAGAGCCTGTACGGCAGGAAAATGCCGCCACATCCTTACCGGAAGCGCTGAACGGGTCTGAAAGCAGCACGGGTATCTCGTGCCGGCAGTGATCAAATTCTATGGGGCCGGTTTAAACTTCCAATGCACTTTGTATTATGTCTAAAGTGACTTCACGGCTGCCACAACGTTCTCAACCGTAAATCCGAATTTCTTAAAGAGCTGTCCTGCCGGCGCACTGGCGCCAAATCCCTTCATGGTGACGGTGGTTCCGTCAAGGCCCACATACCTGCCCCATCCGAAATCGCCCAGCGCCTCTACTGCCACTCTCTTACGCACTGCCTTTGGAAGGACCTTCTCCTTGTAATCCTCAGGCTGCTCCTCGAACACGTCCATGCTCGGCATGCTGACGACGCGCACATCCACACCCTCTTTTGCCAGTTCGGCCTTTGCACCTACTGCCAGCTCCACCTCGGAACCAGTGGCAATGATGATGGCATCCGGAACTTCCTTCGCGGAATCCTCCAGGATGTAGGCTCCCTTTAATGCCTCCTTGCTGGATCCGGCCAGCTGCGGCAGGTTCTGTCTTGTGAGTACCAGGGCCGTAGGAGTCTTTTTGGAAGATACGGCGCTGTACCATGCAGCAGCTGTCTCCGTGGCATCCGCCGGGCGGTATACATGGAAGTTAGGCATGGCGCGCAGCATGGCCAGCTGCTCGATGGGCTCATGGGTAGGTCCGTCCTCTCCCACGCCGATGCTGTCATGGGTAAATACATAGGTAAGGGGCACGCCCATAAGAGCGGACAGCCTTGCCATTGGCTTTGTATAATCGCTGAACACAAAGAAGGTGGACACGAATGCCCGCAGGCCGCCGTGAAGCATGAGACCATTTCCAATAGCGGACATGGCCAGCTCGCGGACACCGAAATGCAGGTTGCGTCCGGCATAGTTATCCTTGGAGAAATCGCCCATGTCAGCCATGTAGGTCTTGGTGGACGGAGCCAGGTCTGCCGCTCCTCCAATCAGGTTCGGCATCAGGTTCTTAAGCTTCTGAAGCTGCTTGCCGGACAGGCTCCTGGTAGCATCCGGCTTGTCCTCAAATGCCCAGTAGTCTTCACTGTCATAAACATCATTAGCCAGATTCGGATTATAGAATTTATCCCATAATTCCTTCATCTCCGGATATTTCCCGCAGTATTCCGCAAATAATGCGTTCCATTTTTCCTCTGTCTCAGCGCCTCTCTCAGCGTATGCCTTATAATTGGCATATACCTCATCCGGTACATAGAAAGGCTCCATGGACGGCCAGTTCAGGAATTCCTTCATGGCTTTTACATTGTCATCCCCCAGAGGCTCGCCGTGAGCGCTGGCCTTGCCCTGCTTTGCGGGGCAGCCGTAGCCAATCTGGGTCTTTACGGTGATGAAGGATGGACGTGTGGTATCTGCCTTTGCCTCCTCGATTGCCTTGCCGATGGCATCCAGATCATTTCCGTCCTCAACGGTAATCAGCTGGAATCCGAAGGCTTCCATGCGCTTCTGTACGTCCTCTGTAAATGCGATATCCGTGCTTCCCTCGATGGAAATACGGTTGGAATCATAAAATACAATAAGCTTGCCAAGTCCCAGGGTGCCTGCCAGTGAGAATGCCTCAGAGGAAATGCCCTCCATCATACAGCCGTCGCCGCCCAGCACGTAGGTAAAATGATCAACAACAGGATATCCGTCCTTGTTGAACACAGCAGCCAGATGGGACTCTGCCATGGCCATGCCAACTGCCATGCCCATGCCTGCGCCCAGCGGGCCTGTGGTGGCCTCAACGCCTACTGTATGGCCATACTCCGGATGTCCCGGTGTCAGGGAATCCATCTGACGGAAATTCATCATATCCTCTTTTGTAAGGCCGTAGCCGAAAAGATGAAGCAGGGAATACAGCAGTGTGGAGCCATGGCCTCCTGAAAGAATGAAACGATCCCTGTTCTCCCATCCTGGATTCTTAGGATTATGGTTCATATGTTTTGCCCACAGCTCAAAGGACATGGCTGCGGCTCCCAAAGGAAGTCCTGGGTGGCCTGATTTGGCTTTCTGTACAGCATCTGCTGCCAGAACGCGGATTGCATTGACTGACATGGTATCAATCTGATTCATAGTTCCCTCCATTCCGGTGCCCCCAAAGGGGCCCACGCATCATAGATGTTATTTTTTTACCAACTGCCCTTTATTATACCAATTCCATCCATACAGGGCAATACTTTTTCTCGCAAAAATCAGTGCAACATTTTGCGGTTCTCTGCGTTATTATGCAAATTTAAAAACAATTGTTATAAAAAGATTATAATTTAAACACATTTTCATCACATTTTAATTTTAAAACTGTTTAGTGAGTATATTATAAAAAACTGACAGGAGGACACATTCAGTGATTGAAGTTAAAAATCTTGTGAAAGATTACGGCGGCCATCTGGCAGTGGACCATTTAAGTTTCCGGGTGGAAGACGGCCAGATATACGGTTTCCTGGGCCCTAACGGAGCCGGGAAGTCCACTACCATGAACATCATGACCGGTTATCTGGGCGCCACAGAGGGCCAGGTCATCATAGACGGCCACGACATACTGGAGGAGCCGGAAGCCGCAAAAAAACGCATCGGGTATCTGCCGGAGATTCCGCCTCTGTATATGGACATGACCGTGGACGAATACCTGGAGTTTGCGGCCTGTATTAAAAAACTGCCGAAACCAGGGCGTATGGACGCCATACAGGAGGTCATGGACCTGGTTAAAATCACGGATGTCAGGAAACGGCTGATCCGAAACCTGTCCAAGGGCTACCGGCAGCGGGTGGGCATGGCCCAGGCCGTTTTGGGAAAGCCCTCTGTCATCATCCTGGATGAGCCTACCGTTGGACTGGACCCCAAACAAATCATTGAGATACGGGATATGATAAGAGGTCTGGGCAAACAACACACCGTCATCCTGAGTTCCCACATCCTGTCCGAGGTAAGTGCTGTTTGCGACCATATCATGATCATTGCCCACGGAAAGCTGATTGCCAGCGATACTCCTGAAAACCTGGAACAGCGGTTAAAAGGCGCCGCAGGCCTGGAGCTGACGGTAAAAGGCAGTGCGGAGGCACTGAGGCCTGTGCTGGAGGAAATTCATGGACTGTCCATAGAGCGTATGGAGGCTGGCAGCGAGGATGGCACCTGTGTTGCGAATCTGCAGTTTGGCGGGGGCGGAGATACCATTGATTCAGACAGCGCCGAGTCTCCCGACCGGGAAACAGATATCCGCGAAACCATTTTTTACGCCTTAGCCAATCACCGCCTTCCCATCCTGTCCATGGCTCCCTCCAAGGCATCCCTTGAGGAAATATTTCTGGAGCTGACAGAGGACTCCCCAAAATCCCGGGAGGACAGCGGTGGCACAGACCCCACAGACCAATCAAAGGAGGAGGATTCCCAATGAGAGCTATCTATAAGCGGGAGCTGAAATCCTATTTCTGCTCCATGACAGGCTATGTTTTTATTGCTTTCATGACCATGTTCATGGGCATTTATTTCATGGTCTACAATATGATTAACGGTTACCCCTATTTTTCCTATACACTTAATTCCATCCTGATGATACTTATGATTGCGGTGCCGATTCTGACCATGCGGAGCATGTCGGACGAACACAGGGCACGGACCGACCAGCTGCTGCTGACCTCCCCCGTATCCGTATGGGGTATTGTCATGGGAAAATTTCTTTCCATGGTCACTGTTTTCGCCGTCCCCATGTCCATCGCCTGCCTTTGCCCCCTCATCATCCGAAGCGCCGGGACCGCCTATCTGACAGAGGACTATGCATCCATACTGGCCTTCTTCCTTTTGGGATGTGTCTACATTGCCATTGGGCTTTTCATCTCTTCCCTCACGGAAAGCCAGCTCATAGCCGCTGCAGGGACCTTCGGCATACTGCTGCTCAGCATCCTCTGGCCAGGGCTTTTAAACTTTATACCGGTTACCGCAGCAGGTTCGCTGGCCGGTTTTCTCATTCTGTGGACCCTTGTTTGTTTTATCATATACCGGCTGACCGGCCATATTCCCTTTTCCCTCGGACTGGAAGCAGCCGGGGCAGCAGTCCTTATAGGAATCTTTTTGGTGAAGCAGAGCATGTTTGAACGGGCCCTGACCGGACTTCTGGGAAAAATCGTCCTGACAGACGTATTTGACGGCATTGTCAGCAGCCATATGCTGGATGTCAACGGTCTTGTCTATTATCTGAGTGTGGCCGGTATATTGCTGTTCCTGACTGTTCAGTCAATCGAGAAAAGAAGATGGAGTTGAATCATATGACCAGAAAATTTAAAAAAGGCAGCTATATGGCACTGTTCACCCTTGTGGTCATTGCAGCTGTCATTGTACTCAACCTGATAGTGGGAAAGCTTCCTGCCAAATACCTGAAACACGACTTAAGTTCCAGCAAAATTCTTACCCTGGGTGATACAACCCGGGACATTCTCGCACAGCTGGACAGAGACGTTACCATACACATCGTAGCTGATCCCAACTCCGTGGATGAGAGGATACCATCCTTTGTAGAGCTGTATAAAGACCTTTCTCCGCATATTTCGGTGGAAGCCAATGACCCAGTGCTTCACCCGGACGTACTTGCCTTACTGGACACAGAACCCGGCAACCTGATTGTATCCTGTGAGTCCACCGGAAAAAAGACTACCATTTCATTTGACGATATAATCCAGTTTGACCCCATGGTTTACTACCAGTACGGGCAAATCAAGGAAACAGCCTTTGACGGCGAAGGACAGATTACCAGCGCCATCCGCTATGTCACAAGCGATACGGCTGCTGCTGTATATACTCTGACCGGACACGGCGAAGCTGCCCTCGCATCAGCCGCAGCAGATGCCATGGATAAATCCGGCATGAATGTAACCGAACTGAATCTGCTCACCCAGGGAGCCATTCCCCAGGACTGCAGTCTTCTCATCATGAATGCCCCTGCCAGGGATATCTCCGCGGATGAAAAAGAAATGCTGACTGATTACCTGAAAAACGGCGGCCGCATGCTGCTCCTTGCAGGCTGTACCCAGGATACCCTGGCCAATCTGACCGATTTCATTTCCCAGTACGGAATGGACCTGAAAAATGGATTTGTGGCTGACCCGGCTCCCCAGCATTTCTACAACAATAATCCCTTTAATGTTATTCCGGATTACGACTTTGCCAGCAGCCTTCTCTCAGGAATCGACTCCTCCGCGGCAGCCCTTCTGGTCCAGCCCGCCGGAATGACCATACAGGAAAATCCATCGGAGCACATTACGGTCCAGCCCTTCCTTACCACCTCTGATTCCGCGTTTCTGGCGGACCCTCTCACACAGGAGAAGACGCAGGGGGCCTATGTGCTGGGAGCTGTGGCCACGGAAACTGTAAACGAGGAAGAGGGCACATCCTCCATGCTTACCGTTATCACGGCGCCAAGCATGATTGATGATTCCATTCTGTCACGTTTCCCCAGCATCACCAACCTGACTTTGTTCATGAACGCCGCGACCAATGGACTGCCCGGAGTAACGCCCCTGTCCATCCCCGGCAAAAGCCTGGATATTACCTATAATATGGTAACATCCGCCGGACTGTGGAGCGCGCTGTTCATTATTGTGATTCCGGTCATTTTCCTGGCTGCAGGCTTTGTAATCTGGCTGAAGCGCCGGAAGCTTTAAAACATACTGGCATGTATCGCACGTAAGTGACCATAATACGGTCACTAAATGCTCATAACGGGCCACTCCACTAGGTTCGTGAAAGACCTCACCAAGTGGAGCTGGCATGTATCGCACGTAAGTGACCATAATACGGTCACTAAATGCTCATAACGAGGAGGTTTGACATGAAGAAACATATACGGCCAATGGTTCCCGCTCTGGGAGCCCTGGTCCTTCTCTGCGCTGCCTATGGAGCCATCACCTGGCAGCAGGGGAGGAATGCCAAAGCACAGGCTCTGTCTCCGGAAAACGACTCTGTATATATGACTGACCTTCCGGAGCTATCTTCCCTGTCCTGGACAAAGGATGACAAAAGTCTGTCTTTTACCCTGGAAGGCGGCACCTGGTACTATAAAGGGGATAAGGACTGCCCTATCCGTCAATATCCACTGACTACCCTGGCGGATACCCTGTCCCACTTAAAAGCAGAACGGAAGTTAAAAGGCGCGGATTCTCCGGAAGCATATGGCCTGGATAACCCTTCCGTGCGGTTTGATACCGTTTCCCCTGACGGTTCCTCCCATACCATACTGCTGGGAAGCCAGGTTCCCGGTACCGGGGGTGCGGGCTCGGACGGTTCCCAGCCCCCTGCCCAGTACTACGCAGCCATGGAAGGGGACAGCCAGATTTATACGATCGGCAGTTACCTGACCGAGACAGCTGCCAAGGGTCTTTACGATTTTGTCGAGACAGAATCCCTTCCCCATGTGGCGGGCGCCGACATCCGGGAAATCACTGTTTCCAGGAACGGGCAGACCAGCCGGTTCTGTAAAAAGGCCGTGGATGACGCGGGCAATATAGCCTGGTACAAGGATTCTGCGGCGGACGAGTCCAACCGCCTGGATGACAATGGCGCTCTTAATAATCTGGCGGATACCATAAGCGGTTTGTCATTCCAGTCCTGCGTATCATATAAAGCCAGCGATGAAGAATTAAGCAGCTATGGCCTGTCTGATCCAACTATGACTCTTTCCTGGACCTATGAAAGCGGAGATACGAATGGCGGCCTGACATTGTTGATTGGAAGTCTCACCGAGGATGGAACCGGCTACTATACCAGAAAGGATGATTCCAGAGCTGTAAACCTGATATCCAAAGAGGCGGCAGTGCGTTGCCTGAATGCTGCCTACCCAAAGTAATGTGAGTCATATATGAGGTTGTGTCAAATTATGAAAGGGAAACAACACTGCATGCCTGCCTGTTGTCTCCCTTTTTTAATAAATACCTGTTCTGATATATGGATTGCCCTTAAGCCCCTTCCCCGCGCTCCCCCGTATCTCTGTCATGAAGCACAAAGTGGTTCTTCTGAAAATCCAGTATCCCCTCAGCCCGCATCTTACTCAGCTCGCTGGACATGGCGCTCCGGTCCACACAGAGATACTCAGCCAGCTCCTGGCGGTTATGGGGTATGTCAAAATCTCTTCCCCCTTTTGCCATGGCCTGCTCTGACAGATAGGATAAAAGCTTTTCCCTGGTGGTCCTGCGGCACACATGCTCCAGCTTATTTTCCAGCTTCACATTATGCTCCGACACCAGACGCAGCATGTTGTGTATGAATCTGGTATGGAAATCACAGGCCAGGGGACAAAATGTAATCATACGCTGGTAATTGAGGAACAGGGCCTCGCATCCTCCCTCTGCCACCACGCTCACCGGCAGCACCGGGGTCCTGGCGCAGGAATAGGATTGGCCAAAGAGCTCCCCTTCCTTTATATGATATATGTGTTCCTGATGTCCCCAGAAATTCTCCTGGATGACACATGCCTTTCCCCTCAGCAGAACCAGCACCGTATTGACGGATTCTCCCATGCGGAAGATGTATTCCCCGTCCTCATAAAGCACCTGCTCCGAGGCACAGCATTTTAACAGAGTATAGAGCTCGTCATCATTAATGCCGTAAAATAGCGGAGATTTTTTCACAAGAGGCAGCCATTCCTCCATATTCGCCCTTCTTTCCGTTGTATTTACAACTCTTTTGCTGTAAATATTATATAATCAAGAGATTTTTCCGTCAAGAGGGATTTTATGTGAGATAAAATCTCATATCATATTACTGGGCATCATCCATTCCCAGCTGTTTTTTATATATCCCAATGACTTTTTTCATAGCCTCCTGTCCGGGGGCTCCTATGGTAAGGCGCTTCTCCACGCAGGTCTTCATGCTGATGGCCTCATATACGTCCTCCTCAAACACCGGACTGATGGCCTTGTACTCTTCCAGGCTGAGATCATCCAGGGCAATTCCCTTGCTGATGCACGCAAGTACCAGCTGTCCCACGATGCCGTGGGCATCCCTGAAAGGCACTCCCTTGTTCACCAGATAATCCGCCGCATCCGTGGCATTGGTAAAGCCGTTCTTTGCACTGGCCTCCATTACCTCCTTCCGAAAGCTCATAGAGGAAATCATGCCTGTGAACAGAGCCAGACATCCCTTTACCGTGTCAATGGCGTCAAAGGTAAGCTCCTTATCTTCCTGCATATCCTTGTTGTAAGCCAGAGGTATCCCCTTCATGGTGGTCAGCATGGACACCAGGGCGCCGTATACGCGCCCGCTTTTGCCGCGTATCAGCTCTGCGATGTCCGGGTTCTTTTTCTGAGGCATGATGGAACTTCCTGTGCTGTAGGAATCATCAATCTCCACAAAACGGTACTCGTTGGTATTCCATATTATGATTTCCTCGCAGAACCTGGACAGGTGCATGGAGATAGTGGACAGAGCGCTGAGAAGTTCAATCAGGTAATCCCTGTCAGCCACTGAATCCATGGAATTAAGGGTTGGTCCGTCAAATCCCAGAAGCTCTGCCGTGTATTCCCGGTCCAGAGGGTAAGTGGTGCCTGCCAGAGCCCCTGAGCCCAGGGGACAGTAATTCATGCGCCTGCGTATATCCTTAAGACGGGAGCGGTCCCTGGAGAACATCTCGAAGTAAGCCCCCATATGATGGGCCAGGGTAATTGGCTGGGCCTTCTGAAGATGGGTGAAGCCAGGCATGAAGGTGTCCGTATTCTTCTCCATAACTGCCAGCAGCTCTTCCAGCAGTTCCTTCACCAGCGCTTCGATGGCGTCAATCTCATCCCTGGTATAGAGCTTCATGTCCAGGGCTACCTGATCATTACGGCTGCGTCCTGTGTGAAGGCGTTTTCCCGCCTCTCCAATCCGCTCAGTCAAGGTTCCCTCCACAAAGGAATGGATATCCTCATATCCGGAATCGGATGATATAGTCAATTTGCCATTATCCAGATCTTCCAGAATGCTTTCCAATCCGCGGATAATATCATCTCTGTCCTGTTCTGTAAGGATTCCCTGCTTTGCCAGCATCTTCACATGGGCAATGCTGCCCCTGATGTCCTGACGGTAGAATTTCTGGTCAAAGGAAAGGGATTCGTTAAAATTGTGTACCAGCTGATTGGTTTCTTTCGTAAAACGTCCACCCCATAATTTCATGGCTCTTATCTCCTTATTTCTCATTTTCTTTTGTCCTGTTTTCCTGTTTGCTGCCGCTCTCTTTTTTCTGACTCTTTTTGTTCTCTTTGTGGTTCTTTCTTATGCTGTATCCGCTTACCGCACGGTCCTTTTTCTTCCTCCGGCTGATTCCGGCCAGCACAGTGACTCCCAGGACAGCCGCGCTGACTCCGGTAATCCACGCCCCGGTCCCAAGTCCTTCCGGTTCATAGGAAAAACTGATTCGGTGGGTCCCTTCGCTGATATCCACTGCCAGAAACGTGTCAAACATCTTCCGCGACGCCGCGGCCTTGCCGTCCACCAGGATAGTCCATCCCTTATCATAGGGAATGCTGGTATACATAACGCCTGCCGTATCCGCTGTAATGCTGCCTGACAGCTCCGTATCCGTCCACCTGGACAGCACCATGGGATTCCGGTTCATTTTCCCATAAACAGCCTCCAGGGCCTGAGGGTTAAAACGCCACACCTCTGCCTGCAGAGTCGGGCTGCCGTCATCCCCTGCCTCCAGGCGCACCTCCACATCCTTATTGATGCGGCCCAGCTCCATGAAGTAGCCCCGGTCCACATTATCAAAGCTCTCTGTCTGCTCTCCGATTACAGCCGTGACCTCCTTCACCTTCTTATTGGTCACATACACGTAGTAATCCCCGGTCTCTTCGGCTGTAAATGTAAGTTTCCTGCCCTCTGTAACGCTTTCGTTGGGCAGCAGCACATGCTCAGTATCCAGCACATCGCAGAGATCGTTTTGGACATGGGCCGGGTTCCCGGAATCCATTATCCAGTTACCCTCCACATCCGATGGCAGCATGAATGCCACGGGCAGGGTAAATTTATTCTCGTACAGCCACATGCTCCCTTTTCTTGCGGACAAATCTCTGAGTCCATCGGCAGGCTGCTGGTCCCCATATATGCCGTACCGCACGGACAGCAGGCTGTCCACCAGAGGGGTGCTTCCTGCAATGCTGTAGGCATTGGTGGAGCTCTCACACCCCATTTTGCGGAAGAAATCCGACAGCGAGGCATTGGCTGTGGATGAAAACAGGGATACGGACGGGAAATTCATCCAGGCGCCGTCATTCTTTGTCTTTCTGTCTGTCTTTTCCACACGATAGAAGGTATCTGACTTAATATTCCACACCAACTCCTCCACATCCTGGTTATCTTTCACGTAGGCGGTCCTGCTGGTGGTAGGGATGCTGGTCACCGCAGTATTCACGGCAGCCTCAATGGCAATCACGGCCAAGGCAGTGAGAAGAATGGCATCCAGACTCCATTTTCCCTTGTGGTACAGGTAAATCAGACCTCCATATACGGCAATGAACAGGAGCGCCACATAGAACACGGAGAAATGGTATTGTTCCGGATTATTCACCAGCTTCTCTGCCAGCAGCACAAAGGAAACAGCTCCCCAAAACGCCAGACATACCGATTTCCAGGACGTATCCTCCAGATGAATGTAGGCATGGTAACACATGAACAGCATCAGCGCAATATAAATGAAGGACTGGCGGCATGGAAGACTGTTGGGATAGTGGAATCCATGCCAGATGAAATTCAGCACATTCACGGAAAAACTGGCAAAAAACAGAATCAGCATGGTGCAGTACACCGCCTTTTCCCTGAAGGTAATCTTCCTGCTTCCCAGATATAAAAGGAAGAACATGAGCACCGCCGCACCGCAGTATATATTCGGCCAGTGGTCCAGCCCTATCTCGGTTCCCACATTTCCTATATGACGGGCAATCATATCAAAGATGGAAAAATAGGAGGAAAATGTCTTAGGAAAATCAAAATCCCCTGACGCGGTTACCTGCAGCGCATAAATTTCCGGCAAAAGCACCACCGCGGCAAGACCGCCTGCCAGAAGGGAATAAAAGGCAAAGCGCAGCCCTGTTCCCATAAACGCTCCAAAGCTCTTTGGCGGATTGAGTATCATCTGGGCAATCACATAAATAACCATGAAAATGCAAATCATGATGGAAATATAGTAATTGGAAAGGATAGAGAGGCCCAGGGTGATACAGTAAAGCGTCCCCCTCTTCTCCTTCACCAGCTGCTCCAGTCCCAGAAGAATTATCGGAAACAGCATGATGCAGTCCAGCCACATGATGTTCCAGCTGTAGGCAGCCATATAACCGCTTAGGGCATAAAAAATACCGAAAAAACCCACGCCGAAATTATTAACTCCAAAATGTTTCTTCAGATACCACGAAAGGCTGAGACCGGACAGTCCTGTCTTGAGAACAATGAGGATGGTCATGAACTCAATGATGAACTTTTTCGGGCATAGTATCAGAAGCCAGTTCACCGGGCTGGCCAGATAATAGGCATAGAGCGCTGAAAAATTCACCCCCATGCCGATATCCCAGCTGTAGAGCAGGCTTCCCCCATGGGTCAGCTTATACTGGAACTCTGAAAAAAACGGGGCATACTGATGGTACATATCCGTCCTAAGAAAGCACTCTTCCCCAAATGGAAAGATACCTCTCTGGGCAAATATGATAATCATGGCCACCACGGGGACAAAAAATGCTGCCACCAGACCGTCCGAAGGCTTTAACAGCCGAAGGCCGCGCCTGTTTCCTGTCCGTAACATCCCTGTTTCTCTCTTATCGTACTGCTGCCTGTCCTGTCCGGCAGTCTCATTTTCTTCTTCCATTCCGTATTCGTCTTCCTCTGATGTATATTCGTCTGATGTGTACTTATCTAATGCATAACTGTCCGCTGCATAATTATCTGCTGCATAATTATCCGACGCATCCTCTTCCGGATCATATTCCTCTGATGTCATCTTCTCCCCGCCGGAAACCGGCTCCTTTGAGAGCGCTTCCTCCCGGGCTTTATCCTGTATGGTCGGTTCCGGCTGCACAAGCTTCAGGATTGCGTCAAGCTCCCGTTCAACCCGTTCTATCTCTTCACGTTCCATCACAGTCACCTTTCTCTATTCAGGCTTATTCTTGAATATCCAGAGTTTGCTGAAAATATAGTTCAGTACCATGTTGATTACAGAGGATGTGAATTTGCAGAACAGCTCATACAGCATTCCCCTGTCACCGCCTAATTTTACCATGACCACCATGAGCACCCAGGTAACGGCTCCTGAGAACGCCCGGGCCGCCACAAATGCTCCCACCTCCTTCACAAGATAGGAAGGCCTCAGATTATAATTGCGGAACACAATAAGCTTGTTCACCACATAGGCAAACAGCACAGCCGCCAGCCATGACATGGCCTGGGACAGGCCTACGCCTATCTCAATCTTCCTCAGCAGGGCGTATACCGCAAAATCGACTGCCGTGGTGAGAAACCCGCATATAATGTAGCTTATCATCTCATAGTTAACACATTTTTCCCATATTTTACGTAACATCTTCTGCTCCTGCCCTGTTCCAGAGTGCGCGCGCACAAGCCCTGGAGCAATAATCCCTTCTATTATATGGTAGCATCATGGAATTGTAAAGAAAAAACCATTATCTGTACAGGAAATCCTCGGCCCCCCTGGTGTAATGGAGTTCCCCGTCTTCCGTAAGAAAAATGCCGTAGATTTGGTCCATTGACTCTATGAGCCTGGTCCCCTCTTCCAGTCCCAGGGCAAAGCAGGTGGTGCTCAGTCCATCCCCGTCCACTGACCTGGGTGAAATGATGGATACCTGGGTCAGCCCATTTTCATATGGATACCCGGTAGAAGGATCCAGTATATGATGATAGTTGACGCCGTCCTCCACAAAATGCCTCTCGTACACGCCGGAGGAAACCACGGACATGCCGTCAATTTTCAGTGCGGCCACAGTCTCTGTATGGGTGGCATACGGCCTCTGAAGCCCTATCTTAAAAGGAGTGCCGTCCGGCCGTTCTCCCACGCAGAGCACATTTCCGCCCAGGTTGATGACCGCGCTTTCCACTCCCTTATCTTCCAGGTATGCCTTCATCTGGTCCGCTATAAAGCCCTTGGCTATGGCTCCCAGGTCAATGGTTGTCTCCTCATTGAGGAAGGTGATCTGCCTGCCATCCAGGATTACATTTTCATATCCCACCTTTTTCAGATCCGCCTCAATCTCTTCCCTGGGCGGCACATGGGGCGTCTTGCCCGTAAAATCCCACAGGGAGCTCAAAGGCTCTATGGTTATATCAAAGGCCCCCCGGGACATGCGGCAGTACTCCAGCCCCTCCGCCAGTACCTGGGCTGTTTTCTCCGATACGGTGACGGTCCTCTCACCCGGCCTGCGGTGGTTCAGTTTATAAATCTCGCTGCCCTCCAGGGTCTTGCTGAGCAGCTTCTCATAGTCGGAACACAATGTCATGCAGCCGTCCAGAATGGTCTGGTCCTCTGTATCATATAAGGTAACGGTGACAAATGTGTTCAACAAAAAAGACGACCTGGTGACAGGATCCGCAACTTTCTTGCTGCATCCTGCCAGCCAAGCCGTGCACATGATAATCAAACCTGCTGTTATTATTGTCTTTAATCCTATATTTTTCATGCTTTACATTCTAGCACCCGGCCCTGTAAAAGTCAAGGCAGCCGCATTAGGCTTTGGTCTCTTCCATGTACTCATCCATCACAGCGTCCAGAATGTTCTTAAGTGTCTCAGGCGCCCTGCCTCCCACCGGAGTGCCGTCAATCTCACTGGCAGCCACGCACAGTTTGGTGGAGGATGTCACCAGAACCTCGTCCGCATCCATCATCTCCTTCAGGGTATACGGAGTTTCGCTTACCGGAATTTCCAGTTTCTTACAAACGCGAATCAGATGGGCCCTTGCAATACCCGGAAGAATCAGGTTGTCGGCAGGAGCCGTGTAGAGAATTCCGTCCTTTAAGATATGGCAGTTGCTATGGGCACATTCCGTCACACGGCCGCCTCTGTGGAACACTGCTTCCTGGCATCCTGCTTCCTTTGCTTTCTGGGCAGCCATGACGCTGGGCAGCAGATTCAGGGTTTTGATGTTGCAGTGGAGGAAACGGGTGTCCTCCTGGGTGAGCAGACGAATCTTCTTATACAGGTCCGGTGTTCCCATGGGCTTTAACATAACCCAGAGATTTGCCGGTACATTCTCCGGAAATTCATGGGTCCTGACAGCGGTCCCCCTGGTTACCTGGAAGTAAATGAACAGATCTCCGGTGTCCATCTTATTTACCAGGTCCCGAAGCAGCGCCTTCAGCTCTGCCTTTGTGCATGGCACCTGAATCCTGATAAGGCCGGCGCTGTTGAAGAAGCGGTCAACATGCTCGTCAATTGCAAAAATCTTGTAATTGCGGCAGGGACCTGCGTCATATACGCCGTCTCCAAACCAACATACCCTGTCATTCATGGGAACGCTCATATTCTCCAGTTCGCCGTACTTTCCATTATAATAACCAAGCGTTTTCATATATGTAATCTCCTTTTTAATAAAGTTCTCATTGGAACATGCTGTTAAAACCGCCTCTTCTCTTCTTCCGGTATGGCGGAATACATGTTTTTGATTTCCTTCAGCACGAAATGGGTCCTGGTGGCAGATACACCGGGTATGCTCTTGATGGTGCGGTGGATGCGCTCCAGCTCATCAGAGGAGGCGCAGGATATCTTCAGCACAAAGTCATAATCTCCGGTCAGATAGTAGCAGTCCAGGATGTTAGGGTGGTCCATGATAACCTCCGTGAAGGAGTCATGGAATCTGGGATGCTCCAGGCTGATTTCCATCAAGGCTGTGACATCGTTCCCCAGAGCCTTGGCATCCACTCTTACCGTATAGCCCTTGATTATGCCGGACTCTTCCATCTTCTTGATGCGGTCCAGTACGGCTGATACAGACAAATGAATGGCTTTGCTGATGTCTGAGGCTGTTTCCCTTCCGTTCTCTTTTAGGATGTTCAGTATCTTATAGTCAAGTTTATCCATCTTGTCCCCCTGTTATTTTAGCTTTTCAAATGTGATTTCGTAGTATATACTGGTAGGTGGATAGAATGCATTTTCTGCACTGCCCTCTGTCCCGGTCACGGGCTTCGTGGACATTATAACACAAATCATCCAGGAGTTGTACTATGAATCTCTCTTATTTGAAATATGCGGTAGAAGTAGAAAAAACTGGGTCCATCACAAAGGCGGCTCAGAATTTTTATATGAATCAGCCCCATCTGAGCAAAATCATCCGTGAGCTGGAACGGGACCTGGGATGCGACATCTTCGACAGGACCAGCCGCGGGATGGTTCCCACCAAAAAGGGGGAGGAATTCCTGCGCTATGCAAAGGCAATCCTGGTGCAGGAGGAACAGATCGAGGCCCTGTGCGTAAAGAACAGCGAAAAAGCACTGGAGGTGAATCTGTGCGTTCCCAGAGCCACCTATATTTCCTATGCCTTCTCTGAATTTCTTAAAAATATGGACAGCTGTCCCTCTGTCAATGTTCATTACATGGAAACCAATTCCAGGGACATTATCCGCGGCGTGTCGGGCAAGACCTTCGACGTGGGCATCATACGCTGTCAGGCCCTTTATGAATCTTATTATATGAAGCTTCTCCAGGATGAGAACCTGGAGTGGAAGGAGCTGTGGCAATTTTCCTGCAATGTCCTTATGTCCTCCGGCCATCCCCTGGCCTCCGGGGACAATCTGACTTACCTGGATTTTACCGATTACATTGAAATCGTCCAGGGCGACATCCAGAACCCCTCCTTTACCTTTGAGGCCCAGGATGCCTCTGCCACCGGAGGCAACTCCAAGAAAACCGTTTCCATCTATGACAGGGGAAGCCAGTTTGAGCTGCTGCGCCAGCTGCCCGGTGCCTATATGTGGACTTCGCCTGTGCCCTACGGCTGTCTCACCTCCTCAGGCCTGATTCAAAAGACATGCAGTTATCCCGGGAACATCCACAAGGACCTGCTGATTTACAGAAGCGGCTACCGCTTTTCCAAGGAAGAGGAGGAATTTCTCCGGTGCCTCTCACGGATGGTAAGCCGTCTCTCTGATTGACCGGCCATATAAATTTCATAAGCCCGTCAGCCCCTCAATTACAGCGGCTGACGGGCTTATGCTTTGCGTTAAGATCCCGTTTGTACCTATTTACATAGTGTAGTATCTATGAAACAGCGTCTTTATATGGAACCGTATCTTTAGACAGGACAGTGTCCCATTCTACCATGATCCGGAGAGAATCCTCGCCAGCTCACTGTCCTCGTTCAGTATAACAGTCTTATTATCCCCTCTCATGGAAGCCTTCAGGGCATCCAGGGAGCGCACATAATTATAGAAGTCGGCCTTTGCCTCGTCATTGTAGGCGTCGCTTAATATCTGCATGTATCTGGCCTCGCCCTCCGCCTTGATTTTCTCTGCCTCCGCATTGGCCTTGGCTATGGTCTCCTTCACCGTCTTATCAGTCTCATTCTTAATCAGGGATGACTGGTAATCGCCGTCAGCCGTATACTGGGCGGCAATGTTGTTTCGCTCGGATATCATTCTCTGGTACACGGATTCCTTGTTGGAGTCGGGAAGGTCCAGCTTCTTTGTCTCCACCGCGTAGATGTGAATGCCGTAGGAATCCATGGCATCACCGATGTTCTCCGTGATGGTCTTAGCCAGGTTCCCGTCACGGCCTGATATGATATCCGCCTGGTTGGTGGAGGAAAGTACGTTTTTGATGGAGTTATATACCACGTTCCCCAGTCTGACCTCCGCCTTTTCCTTGCTGGCGTTTAGGGACGCCAGATATTTCACCGGATCGTTGATATCCCATATGACAAAGGAGTCAACAGTCATTACCTTTTTATCCTTTGTGGTGACATCGCTTGGGTACAGGTCGGAAATCATCTTATACTTAGGTATCTTCTGCACGGACTGCAGGAAGGGAACCCTGAGGGATGGACCCGCCGAATTCTCCACCCGGACCACCTTTCCGAACTGGATAATCAGGGAGTACTCATTGGATTTTGTGACCACCAGCGGATTGAAAATGGTGACAGCCAGGAGCACGATAACAAGTATTCCCATATTTCTCATAAATTTAGTCAATGTCTTCATTACTGTCCGCCTCCGTTCTGGTCATTGTCCCCATTCATTTCATCCACGTCATAGGCGCCGGACTGGCTGCTGTAGGAACCAGTCTGGGAACCGGTGCTGCTCTGGGTCCCGGTGACAAAGGAGTCCAGCGGAAGCATGGTCTGAGTCCCGTCTGAGCCGTTTATGATGACCTTGAGCTCCGGCAGAATGTCCTCCATGGTCTCGTAGAACATCCTCTTCTTTGTAATAAGAGGATACTTTGCATATTCCTGGTACATATCGTTGAACCTGGATACCTGCCCCTCCGCCTCGCTGATTCTCTGCTGGCGGTAGGCTTCCGCATTCCTGGCTGCCTTGTCGGCCTTTGCATTGGCTGCCGGAAGCTGCTCGGACTGGTACTTCCTGGCCTCGTTGATTTTGGTGTCCATACCCTGTTTTGCATCCTCCACTGCCTTGAACGCATTGTTCACTGCATCGGTAGGCGGCTGCGCGTCCTGGATGGTCACATTGTTAATGCCCAGGCCGATGTCCTCCTGCTCCAGGCGCTCAGACAGCAGTGCCTTCACCTTTGCCTGAATCTCGGATTTGCCGGTGGTGATAACCTCGTCCACGCTGTAGGATCCCACCGTATCCCTTATATAGGACTGGGCCAGGTTCTTTAAAATAGGAATGGCCGTGTCGCTGTGGATATACGCCTTAATGGGGTCCACAATCTGGTACTCGATGTAAAAATCCACATTCACAAAGTTAAAATCCTTGGTTATCATCTCTGACTCAGACGTAACCGTTATCGGATTGTTCTCGCTGTCAGCATGATTTTGTGCATTGTAATCCGGGTCATATCCAATGGGCATGCCCTTGATTTCCTTGGACATCTTATGTACCTTCTGTATGAAAGGCACCTTGAACTTGGGCCCTGAGGTAGTGACGCTGCTTGGACGGCCAAAGGTGGTCAGCACTGCCATCTCGTTCTCTGACAGGGTATAGAAAGAATCAAAGGCAGCAATGGCCAAAACAGCCACCACAATGGCTATCTTTATGGGACGGAGCATCCGCTTCATCCTCTTATTGCTTTCTTCCCCGTTGTCAAATACTACTTCCGGTCCCTGGTCTTTTTTACCGCCTCCAGGTCCCACGAACTTCTTACCCATGAAAAAATTCATCCGGTATACCCCTTTCTCAGTCATTTTAGAGAAGTATACCATAAGTTTCACATACCGGATAGCATTTCCCCCGAGTTTCCAATAATTTTATAATTAGGGAGATGCCGGAAAAGGAATACCGGTATTCCTTTTTCATACCTACCCATTCCAGACCAATGGTGTTAAGATATAATCGTTAAAGAAATAACATACCAAAACGACATTTTACATATACTGGGAGGTATTATCATGAGATTTACACTGCCAAGAGATTTGTACCATGGAAAAGATGCACTGGAAGCCCTTAAGACCCTGACCGGCAAAAAAGCCATTGTTGTTGTGGGCGGCGGCTCCATGAAACGGTTTGGTTTTCTGGACAAGGTAGTTGATTACCTGAAGGAAGCCGGCATGGAAGTTAAATTATTTGAAGGCGTTGAGCCTGATCCATCTGTGGATACAGTTCTGAAAGGCGCTGCTGCCATGCAGGAATTTGAGCCTGACTGGATTGTGGCTGTGGGCGGCGGTTCTCCCATTGACGCGGCAAAGGCAATGTGGGCATTCTACGAATATCCCGACACATCCTTTGAGGACCTGATTACACCATTCAGCTTCCCCACCCTGCGTACCAAGGCTAAATTCTGTGCGATTTCCTCCACATCAGGAACAGCAACTGAGGTTACCGCATTTTCCGTTATTACTGATTATAAGAAAGGCATCAAATATCCCCTGGCCGACTTCAACATCACACCTGATGTGGCTATCGTGGACCCGGCCCTGGCTGAGACCATGCCAGGGAAGCTGACCGCGCACACAGGAATGGATGCCATGACCCATGCAATCGAGGCTTATGTCTCAACCCTTCACTGCGAGTATACGGACCCGTTAGCACTCCATGCCATCGAGATGATTAACGAGTATCTGATACCTTCTTATAACGGGGATATGGAAGCCCGTGATAAGATGCACGATGCACAGTGTCTGGCCGGAATGGCGTTCTCCAATGCTTTGCTTGGAATCGTACACTCCATGGCACATAAGACAGGTGCTGCATATTCCGGCGGTCACATTGTTCACGGTTGTGCTAATGCAATGTACCTTCCCAAGGTTATAAAATTCAACTCCAAAGAACCTGAGGCCGCCGCCAGATATGCAAAAATCGCTAAATTTATCAACCTTCCCGGCACAACAGAGGAGGAACTGACCGATGCCCTTATTGCCCGTCTCTTAGAGATGAACAAGGCACTGGACATCCCGGCCTGCATAAAGGATTATGAGGGCGGAATTATCGATGAGAAGGAATTTATGGATAAGCTTCCAAAGGTTGCCGAACTGGCCGTAGGCGATGCCTGCACCGGCTCCAACCCAAGGTCTATCACTCCAAAGGTCATGGAACAGCTGTTAAAATGCTGCTACTATGACGAGGAAGTGGATTTTTAATGCCCCTTTTGTGTTACACTCCATATAAACGGTTTGTTTTTACTGCCCGAAAAGGGTGGGAAAGAATTCATCTTTCCCACCCTTTTCACGTTGCCAGAAGCTGTTCCATATAGCGCAGATACCCGCACAGGCCTGTGATAATGAATATTTCCAGAAAACTGGTGATAAAGCCCGCTTCCAGGAGGAAGAGGACGGAGCAGGCTGCCATCATCCACAGGATACCCCATGCCCTGCGAAAACGCATCCGGTCGCGGGAGCTGAGAAAGCGGAGGAAACCAATGATGCTGAAGGCCAGCAGCACCGGCGAAAAAAATGCCAGCAGCACATGGATATCCGCCTTTAAGGGATATTCCTCCGGCATATAGGGAATCATAACTGCCATGAGGAGAAAGACTGCCGCTGTATACATGAGTGTCCTGCCTCCCGAATTTCTGTACCTTCCTATGTGAAAAAGATAACGCACATACACACAGTAATAGATGCCGGTGGCAAATCCCCACACCGCAAACAGCAGCTTGTTTCCGGTCCGGTTGCCCAGGACAGACAGGTTGGTGCCTGTCCAGCTGTCAAGGGATGCCAGGAATATGGTCGCGCCGGGAATCAGATAAATCGTGAAGAGGTCGTATTTTCCTTTAAACCGTACATTCCGGCCCTGCATGGTCCTGCCTCCTTTATCAGATGATCCCTGCTCTTAAATCTGTCCCGGGTCGCCTGTTGCCTGGATATCCGGGACAATGAGGAAGGGAGCTCGCACATCTGCTTTCGATGTGCCGCTCCCTATCATTATCTGATGAAGTGCCTGCTTTTACACTTGAATCATTTTCCTTGGAAGGCATCCGTCCTCCAATTATGCCATTGTTTTTAAGAGCTTTTCCACAGAGGAAAGCTTCACGCAGAGGGTAAACAGCTCGGCAGCCGTAATCAAATCCCCTAACGTGGGGTAAGTGGGCGCAATACGGATGTTGCTGTCATGGGGATCCTTTCCATATGGATAGGTGGCTCCCGCAGATGTCATAACCACCCCTGCCTTCTTACATCTGGCCACGATATCCTTTGCACAGCCATCCAGCGAATCAAAGGAGATAAAATATCCGCCCCTTGGCTTTGTCCACCGGCCGATTTCCAGTCCTTCCAGCTCCCGATCCAATATCTCCTCCACTGCCTCAAATTTAGGCCGGATGATATCCGCATGCTTTCTCATATGCTCTACCATGCCGTGGATATCCTTAAAGAAACGGGCATGGCGCAGCTGATTTACCTTGTCGTGGCCAATGGTCTGGTTCTTTAGCTGGGCCTTGATATCCTCCAGGTTATTGTGGGAGGTGGCAATGGCCGCAATACCGGAACCGGGGAAGCTGATTTTCGAGGTGGATGCGAACTTGTAAACCAGATCAGGATTTCCGGCCCTCTTGCACTCTGCCAGAATTTCAATCAGGTGATCCTGGTCATGGTCATACAGGTGATGTACGCCGTAGGCATTGTCCCAGAATATACGGAAGTCGGACGCAGCCGGCTTCAGCCTTGCAAAACGGCGGACCGTCTCGTCTGAATAGGAATAGCCCTGGGGATTGGAATACTTGGGCACGCACCAGATTCCCTTGATGGAATCATCAGAAGCCACCAGTTCCTCCACCATATCCATATCAGGTCCCTCCTCGGACATGGGGACATTAATCATCTCAATGCCGAAGTATTCTGTGATGGCAAAATGGCGGTCATATCCGGGAACCGGGCAGAGGAATTTCACCTTATCCAGCTTGCACCATGGCGTACATCCCATGATTCCGTGGGTCATGGCCCTGGATACGGTATCGTACATGACGTTCAGGCTGGAATTGCCGTAAATGATAATGGTGGAAGGATTCACCTCCATCATATCCGCCAGCAGTACCTTGGTCTCGTCAATTCCTGTAAGCACACCGTAATTGCGGCAGTCCGTACCGTCCTCACAGGTCAGGTCGCTGGTGCTGCTCAGTACGTCCATCATACCCATGGAAAGGTCCAGCTGCTCCACACACGGCTTTCCCCTGGACATATCCAGCTTCAGGTCCTTTGCCTGAAACTCACGGTACTGTGCTTTCAGGTCCTGACGCAGTGAAAGCAGTTCCTCTTTTGTCATCTCTGCATATGGCTTCATAATATCCTCCTGGCTCACTATATTTTCTATAAAATGTGTCCGTCAGGCATACATCTGTCAGCCACCGGTCAACATTTTCGTACATTGTACACAAGCATACACCAATTGAAGCATTCCGTCAATACAAAATTTTCTTATATTGTCAAAAGGTATACTTATGTCATTTTCCATCTGTCTCTATCACAGCTTATGCATCCCCGCCGTCAAGCAGCTCCCTTACAAGCTGGTTCACCATGGCCGGATCCGCCTTGCCCTTCATGGCCTTCATGGTCTGTCCCACCAGGAATCCCATGGCCTTTTCCTTGCCGCTCCTGTAATCCTCCACGGACTGCGGGTTGGCAGCCATGACCGCCTCAACGGTGCGGCGCAGGGCGCCTTCATCCCTTATCACCTTGAGGCCCTTTTCCTCCACATACGCCTCAGGATCCGCATCGTGCCTGAATATCTCTTCAAACACGGTTTTGGCCACCGTCCTGTTGATGGTGTTTTTTTCCACCATGCCGATAAGTGCAGCCAGATGGGAGGGGGACAACCTCATGTCCTCCGGCTCCATTTCCTGCTCCTTCATCAGGCGCATGGCCTCCACCATGAGCCAGTTGGAGGCCTCCTTGGGCCGTCCGCTCAAACGCGTGGTCTCCTCAAAGATATCCGCCATGTGCTTGGAACTGGTAAGAAGCCTGGCGTCATACTCAGGAAGACCGTATTCCTCCATGTATCTGGCGATTTTCTCCGTGCGCAGCTCCGGCTGGCGGGCCTTTACCCGGGCAATCCACTCATCGCTTATGACCACCGGCACCAGATCCGGATCAGGGAAATACCTGTAATCCTGGGCATCCTCCTTGGACCGCATGGCCTTGGAGCTCTCCTTGTTGTCGTCCCAGCGCCGTGTCTCCTGGATTACCTTCCTGCCGTCTTCCAACAGCTCAATCTGGCGCCTGCGCTCCCCTTCTATGGCCCTGGCAATGGCCTTAAAGGAGTTCAGGTTCTTCATCTCGGTCCTGGTGCCAAACTCAGCCGCCCCCGCCTCTCTCACGGACAGGTTCACGTCCGCTCTCATGGATCCCTCCTGAAGCTTGCAGTCAGAAGCGCCCAGGTACTGGATTATCAGCCTCAGCTTCTCCAGGTAGGCTATGACTTCCTCAGCACTGCGCATATCAGGCTCCGACACAATTTCAATCAGCGGGACTCCGCTGCGGTTATAATCCACCAGGGAACAGTCCTCCCACTCATCATGAATCAGCTTGCCCGCATCCTCCTCCATGTGGATTTCATGGATTCCCACGCGTTTCTTAAGGCCGGACTCAGTCTCTATGTCCACCCAGCCGTCGTGGCAGACAGGCAGGTACAGCTGGGATATCTGGTAGTTCTGCGGATTATCCGGATAAAAATAGTTCTTTCTGTCAAATTTACAGTACTGGTTAATCTGGCAGTTGGCAGCCAGTCCCACTGCCAGCGCATACTCCACCACCTGCTTATTTAACACGGGAAGGGAACCCGGCATACCGGTGCATACGGGGCAGGTATGGGTGTTTGGCGCTCCCCCGAACCGGGTGGAACAGCCGCAGAAAATCTTGGTTTTGGTGGCCAGCTCCACATGGACTTCCAGCCCGATGACGGTCTCATACTGTTTACTCATGGCTCATCCTCCTCTCTGCCTCCCCTGCAGTGACGCCGGACGGCTCCTCTGGCGTCCCGGCAGTCACAGGCGGCAGCTTCCACTCCCGCGCCTTCTCGTAAGCATAGGCGGCCCGTATGATGCTTTTTTCCTTAAAACAGTCCCCTATGAGCTGCAGTCCAATGGGAAGCCCCTTTGAATCCAGGCCGCAGGGAAGGCTGATTCCGGGAAGACCGGCCAGGTTCACGGAAATGGTATAGATATCTCCCAGATACATCTTAAGGGGATCACCAAGGGACTGGCCTAACCGCGGGGCTGTTGCCGGCGCTGCCGGAGCCAGTATGACATCATAGGACGCAAACGCACGGTCAAATTCCTTCTTAATCAGGGCCTTGGTGCGGAGGGCCTTCAGATAATATGCGTCGTAGTAGCCGGAGCTAAGCACAAAGGAGCCCAGCATAATGCGGCGCTTCACCTCCGGCCCGAATCCCTGGGAACGGCTCTTTTTGTACATGCTGTGAAGCCCCTCGTATTCCGGCGCCCGGTAGCCGTACTTTACACCGTCAAAGCGTGACAGGTTGGAACTGGCCTCAGCGGAAGCAATCACATAGTAGGCAGGTATGGCGTACTCCACCAGCTTAAGGTCAAAGGTTTCCACGATGGCCCCCTTTTCTCCCAGCACCCTGGCTGCTTCCAGCACAGCGTCCTTTACCTCCTGATCCAGCCCCTGTCCGAAGTAAGATTCCGGTATGCCAATGCGCATTCCTCTGACATCCTCTGACAGGGCTGCGGTGAAATCACAGTCACTCCGCTCCATGGATGTGCTGTCCTTGGGGTCATGGGAGGCCAGAACCTCCAGGACAGCCGCGCAGTCCGACACGTCCTTTGCCACAGGCCCTATCTGGTCCAGGGATGAGCCATAGGCAATGAGCCCATACCTGGACACGGTCCCGTAGGTAGGCTTGATGCCCGTGACGCCGCAGAAGGAGCTGGGCTGGCGTATGGATCCGCCCGTATCAGACCCCAGGGCATAAAAGCATTCCCCGGCAGCCACCGCCGCGCATGAACCGCCGGAGGAGCCCCCCGGCGCATGTTCCGGGTTCCATGGATTCCTGGTAACGCCAAAGGCGGATGTCTCCGTGGTGCTTCCCATGGCGAATTCATCCATGTTGGTCTTTCCCAGGATAACGGCTCCTGCCTGCTCCAGATTGGCAACTGCCTGGGCCGTGTAGGCGGGGATAAAATTTTCCAGTATTCTGGAACTGCAGGTGGTCCGCATTCCTTCCGTACACATGTTGTCCTTGACAGCCACAGGTACTCCGGCCAGAGGTCCGCTAAGCCTTCCCGCCTCAATTTCCGCCTGGACCTTCCCGGCCTGTTCCATGGTCTTTTCTTCATTCACTGTCACATAGGCATGGATGGATGGCTCCATGGCCTTTATGCGTGCCAGAGATGCCTCTGCGGCCTGGACCGCGGTGATATCCCCTGACTGAATCCTTCTTCCCAGCTCCAGGGCCGTCATATCTAATATGCTCATGTTCCCATTCCTCCTACTCTACAGTCTTAGGCACTTTGAATGCTCCGTCCTTTTGCCGGGGGGCGTTGGAGAGAATCCGGTCTCTCTGGTCCACGCCCGTGACCACATCCTCCCGGAACACGTTGTTCACCGGAAATACGTGGGACATGGGCTCAACGCCCTGTGTGTCCAGTTCATTTAACTTATCTATATAATCCAGCATCCTTCCCATATCCGTCTTTGCTTCCTCCTTTTCCTCCGGGGATAGTTCCAGCTTGGCCAGGATGCCTACATACTCGATTGTCTCGTCACTTATGATATTTGCCATAATTTCCTGCTCCTCTCAGTCATTTTCCTGTCCCTATGGCTCCAATCTGGTCACATCTCTTGGGAACAAGGATGCCTCCCTGACATTCTGTTCATCCAGGAGCCTCATGGTAAGGCGCTCCAGCCCAATGCCCAGGCCGCCGTGGGGCGGCATGCCGTATTTGAAAATCATAAGATAGGAAGCAATGTCCTCCGGATCCATGCCCCGCTTCTCCATCTTGTCTGTGATTTCCCTGTAGTCGTGAATCCTCTGCCCGCCGGTGGTCACCTCCAGTCCCCGAAACATTAGGTCAAAACTAAGCGTGAATTTGGGGTCTTCCGGGTCATCCATAGCATAGAAGGGCCGTTTTTTGGAAGGGTAATGTGTGACGAACACAAAATCGCTTCCATACTCTTCCTTGAAATACCGTCCTATGAGCAGCTCCTCCTCCGGCTCCAAATCATAGGGATTGCGTATCTTCCTGTCATATTTCCTTGAAACAAGCTCCTTTGCCTGGTCAAACCGGACCGCAGGAATCCGTCCCACCTCCGGCAGGGTCACTCCCAGCATATCCAGCTCCTTCTTATACTCCTGTTCCAGAAGTCTCATGACATACTGGAGCATTCCCGTCTCCATATCCATCACATCCCGGAAGCTGTCGATATACCCCATCTCGAAATCCAGGCTGGTGTATTCGTTGAGATGGCGGGTGGTATTATGCTTCTCTGCCCGGAACACAGGCGCCGCCTCAAACACCCTGTCATATACACCCACCATGGTCTGTTTGTAAAACTGCGGGCTCTGTCCCAGCTCTGCCTTCTTATTAAAATACTCCAGCTTAAATACGTTGGAGCCTCCCTCAGCTCCTCTCGCCACGATTTTTGGGGTGCGTATCTCCGTAAAGCCCTGGCTTAAAAGATAATCCCGAAATCCCCTTACAATGCCTTCCTGAATCTTGAATTTGGCCCGCTCCCTCACATTGCGCAGGGAGATGGGGCGCAGGGAAAGCTTTGTCTCCAGGGATGTGTTAAGCTTCCATTTGCTGACGGCAAGGGGCAGGGGCTCTGCTGGCTGGGACAGCACCCGGATTTCCTTCAGCCTTATCTCAAAGCCCTGGGGCGCCCGTTCCTCGGCCTTCACAACACCCATCACCTCCACGGCGCTCTCTTCCTTCAAATCCCTGATGTCAAAATCCGTACCCCCCGCCTCATATACACACTGCACCAGTCCCCGGGACTTGCGCAGGATGACAAAGGCTACCTCGCCCATATGGCGTATGGTATGAACAGCCCCGTTCATCCGTATTTCCTTCCCCTCGTATTCCCCTTCAAGCACTTCCCTGATATCCAGGACTCTCTTCTCCTTAACTCCGTTTACAAATTCCATGACTCTCTCTCCTCGCTATGAGCATTTGCTATGAGCACTTGACATCTGTACTTTTGATGTCCAGTTGGATTTCGGTTCCGGTTGTTTTTTTCATGGACATGAGCCGGCTGTCTGGTCCACAAATAAAAAACGCCCCGGAACACAGTAACTGCATTCCGGGACGGGATTAAATTCAGACATTTCCCGCGGTACCACCCGCATTGAGACCTGGTCCCGCAGCAAACTTCCCTGCTTTTCCAGCTCCCCTCTCTACGTACGTAACGTGTACAACGGATATACCTACTATCAGCCCTCTTCTGCCCGGCATCTTCCGGTTCAGGCCCTGACCGCTTCGATATACCAGCTCCAGAGTGTTCCCTTAGCCCAGTCCTGCCCGGCGGCGCTCTCAGTCGGTGACGCCCCCTTCCTGTCACATTTCTCAGGCCAGAGTCTCTTTCATTGCTGTTGATTATTTATTTACTAAAATAGTACATCACTGATTCAAAGTCAAGGACAAATGTTTATCCGGGATGAATTTTAGATAATTTGACTATAAATCATCCCATGTCTGAATATTTATTGTGATAATTGAAAGAGTCTGCCGCCATTCCATGAAACGGTTGGAAAGCAGGTCCCGGCATATCATATTTTTGCTCCGCCTGGCATAAACTGCAATATGGAAACTACTATACATATAAAGGAGCTCATGATGTTATCCATCCATGATTTTCAGTATTCCTCCGATGCACCCTATCCACCCGTCAGGGCAGAATCCGTGAATCCGGCCTACGCAAGGGTGATGTTGGACAACATAGGCGGAAACAATTCAGAGATGTCCGCCATATCCCTCTATGTCTTCAATCATCTGATTACCGGATACAATCCAGATGTCAGCGCCGTATTCCACAAGGTCAGCATCGTGGAAATGCATCATCTGGATATATTTGGAAAACTAGCCCTGCAGCTGGGGGAGGAACCGCGGCTGTGGACCCAGCACGGATGTAAAAAGATATACTGGTCCCCCAGCTGCAACCAGTATCCCGGAGAGCTGCGGACCCTGATGCGCAATGTCATCGACGGAGAAAAGGCAGCCATCAGCAAATACCAGCACCAGATTTCCTACATACGGGATGAAAATATCACTGAAAACTTAAGGCGTATTATTTTGGACGAACGGCTGCATGTGGAAATTTTTGAAAAGGTATACGGGGAATATTGTTCCTGACCGCCCTTAAGCATGGCGTATATTGGTAAATTCCGATATCTCCCTGCTGACTGTGCATAAATCGTCCACATCCATATCGTGAATGTTGTCATGCCCCGTAATCCTGGCAAATGTCTTTATCTCCTCCAGAGATACCCTGAGGAAATTAGCCACTCTCTGCGCGGCCGCATCCTCCTTAAAGCGGCTGCGCAGCCTCTCGTCCTGGGTCGCCACGCCCACGGGACACATTCCGGTGCCGCATATGCGGTACTGCTGGCAGGCGGCTGCCATCAACGCAGCGGAAGCAATGGCCACTGCGTCCGCGCCCATAGCCAGTGCCTTTGCAAAATCAGAAGATACTCGCAGACCGCCCGTTATCACCAGCTGGGCGCCGCAGCCTGTCTGGTCCAGGTATTTTCTGGCCCTGTAAAGGGCATAAATCGTGGGCACGCTGGTAGAATCCCTGATAATCTTAGGGCTGGCTCCGGTCGCCCCTCCCCTTCCGTCAATGGTAATAAAGTCCGGTCCGGCATAGACGCAGAATTCCAAATCCTTCTCAATCCTTCCCGCCGCAATCTTGATGCCAATGGGCCGTCCGCCGGATACCAGGCGCAGCCTGTCCACCAGGCCCTTCAAATCCTCTTTTGTGTCAATGCCCGGGAAACGCGACGGACTGATGATATCCTGCCCCAAAGGCTTATTCCTTATGGCCGCAATCTCCGGCGTCACCTTGCCTCCAGGCAGGTGGCCTCCCATGCCCGGCTTTGTGCCCTGCCCGATTTTTATTTCAATGGCGTCTGCTTCCCTCAGGTTCTCATCCGTCACACTGTACTGGTTGGGAACATATTCAAATATATACTTGTAGGCCGCCGCCTTCTCCTCCGGCAGAATGCCTCCCTCGCCGGAGCACATGGCTGTGCGTGCCATGGCGCTTCCCCTGGACAGCGCTGTCTTTGTCTCCCTGGAAAGGGCGCCAAAGGACATGTGTGAAATATAAACCGGATGGTCCAGCACCATGGGCTTCGCCGCATGTTTTCCTATAATGGTTTCTGTCTTTACCGGGGCGTGTTCGTCCAACGGCATGGGATTCAGCTGAGCCCCCAGAAACAGGATGTCGTCCCAGCCCGGCATGGGCATCTGGGTTCCCATGGCAGCAATGATGGACTGTCCCTTCACGGCCATCTCGTGAATCTCGTCCATATAGCGGGCGTCGGTCTGAGTCCTGGCATACTCAGGGTCATAGGACTCAGCTTCCCCTGTTCTGCCGCCGCAGTCTTTGCATGTTTCCCGTGTCTCCTGCTTTTTAACGGGCTCCTCCTTCTCCCTGTCCGGAGTCTTTCCTCCCCCCGTTCCATCCTCTGCCCTCACCAGCTTGTCGGCCGTGACCATGCACACGGGACAGACCTTTAAATCGGATACCGGTACCCCCTCCTTTTCCTCATCATAAATAGAACCACAGAATCTGCAACGGTATACTGCCATTATGTTTCCCCCTTCTCTTGTTCATCGTCAATAATAGTAATTATTACTATTTTAAATATAGCACAAACAAAGCTCAATGTCCAGCATTTTATACCCCCATATGTCATTGACTTACCGTTATAAGTAATGTTACAATATCTTTCATGCACAAATGAGAAAGGAAGTCGCACTACATGTCACAAGAAAACAAAATGGGCGTCATGCCCATTAATAAGCTGCTCATATCCATGTCCCTGCCCATGATTATCTCCATGCTGGTGCAGGCCCTGTACAACATCGTGGACAGCGTGTTTGTATCCATGATTAACCAGGCTGCCCTGACTGCGGTATCCATGGCATTTCCCATCCAGAACCTGCTGATTGCAGTATCTGCCGGAACCTGTGTGGGCGTCAACGCCCTGCTGTCCCGTTCCCTGGGGGAGAAAAATTCAAAGGCGGCCAATCTGGCTGCTGTCAACGGCCTGTTCCTGGCCTTCCTGAGTTTCCTGGCCTTCGCAGTCTTCGGCCTGTTCGGCTCCAGGCTGTTCTTTGAGAGCCAGACAAACAACCCGGTCATCATTGAATACGGCGTACAATATCTTCAGATTGTCTGCATCTTCAGCTTCGGGCTATTTGGTGAAATGATGTTCGAGCGTATTCTTCAGTCCACGGGCCAGACCTTTTACTGCATGATTACACAGGGCACCGGCGCCATTATCAATATTATACTGGACCCCATTCTTATCTTTGGCCTGTTTGGAGTGCCGAAAATGGGAATCCAGGGAGCTGCCGCCGCCACTGTATTCGGCCAGATTGTGGCCATGTTCCTGGCCCTCATCCTGAACCATGCCAAGAACAAGGAGGTACGGATTAATTTCAGATCGTTCACCCCTAACTGGAGAACTATTTCCATTATCTACCAGGTAGGCGTGCCCTCCATTATCATGCAGTCCATCAGCTCTGTCATGACCTTTGGAATGAATAAAATCCTGATTGGATTTTCCGAAACAGCCGTAGCCGTATTCGGAGTATATTTCAAGCTTCAAAGCTTTATCTTCATGCCCATATTCGGACTGAACAACGGCATGATACCTATTGTGGCCTACAACTACGGGGCCCGCAGCAAAAAACGCATCATGGAAACGGTCTGGCTGAGCATCGGCATCGCGATGGGCATCATGCTCATCGGACTGATGGTGTTCCACCTTATGACGCCCCAGCTGCTCACGCTCTTCCAGGCAGACGAGGAAATGCTGTCCATCGGCGTCCCCGCCCTGCGGATCATCAGCCTCAGCTTCCTGTTCGCAGGATACTGCATCATAGTGGGATCCGTGTTCCAGGCTCTGGGCAACGGCGTATACAGCCTGATTATATCCGCAGCCAGACAGCTTGTATGTATCCTTCCCCTGGCCTGGTTTTTTGCCCGGACCTTTGGGCTGCATGCAGTGTGGCTCTCCCTGCCTCTGGCTGAAATCACCTCCGTGGTGCTCAGCTCCGTCCTGTTCCGCAAGATTTATCTGGATAAGATAAAACCACTGGGACAGCCAGCCGCCTGATGAATGCCGGATAAGGTATATCAGATTATGAATGCCGGCTACTAATTTATGTCTGGATAAACAATACAAAACGGGCTGTTTGGGAACAGATTATATTCCCAAACAGCCCGTTTGCCGATCTGATTGCATTGGCTACTCCGCCGCGTAATTCAATCTCACCGTAATATTGGCAGTCTTATACCGGGAGCTGGTGTCCAGGTATCCGTCGTAGCTGTAGGATTCCGACCCGGAATTCTTTGCAGTAATCTGGAACACGCCCAGGGCCGCGCTTAACAGCTTGCCTGCCTTTGCTCCTGAACCGGCAGACATGATATCAATGCGCTCCTTTGCATTGGCAGTGGCTTTCTCAATCAGATCCAGCTTCACCTCATCCAGCTTGGTGTAATAATACTCCGGCAGCTCAGACTCGAACTCCACTCCTGATTCAATCAGCTTAGTGATATCCCTGGAAATATTTTCTACCTTGTCAATATCATAGGATGAAACCGTCAGACTCTGGGTCAGATCATATCCGTCCGGCTCATCTCCCAGGTATTTGCCCTCGTCATCGTATCTGGATGTATAGGTCTGGGAAATGTTGACGGAACTGAATATCATCTCATCCTCCGCCACCTGGTTCTCCTTCAGATACTGCCTTACCAGTTCCGCGTCCTTCTTGATGATGGCGTAGGCATCCCTGGGCGTATTCCCATGGACAGAAAAGCTGCCTCTCCACACAATCAAGTCCGACTCAAAATCACAGCTGGCAGAACCGGTGGCCGTGATTCCGCTTCCCCCGCCGTTCTTCTTATAATCCACCAGTCCGCCTGTAAAGATGCTGACGCAGATAATGGCGCTGAGCGCAGCGATGAGTGCGATAAGCACAGATCTGCCCTGGGCCATAAAGCCTGTCTTTTCCTTTTTCTCCCTGTTCTCTTCCAATCCCTCACAAACCTCCTTTTATATACATGTTCCTGCAAACCTGCGCGCCCGGCGCAGGTTGTGGTGGTTTTAGTATAGCACGTAAGAGCCGGGAGAGACCTGACGGCTTTCTTAATATTTACGGTCAAAATAAGGAGGAGAAAACAGGGGATGTGTTATCCCCCTATCAGAACATCCAGCCGTTTAAGGGCTTCTATGTATATCTCCATGGCATTGGTGAGATTTTCAATCTTCACGCATTCGTCCGGCTGGCCGCCGCCGTGGCCCGGAGGACAGGGCTTTTTCTGTCCCCGGATGCCCGGCCCAAAGGCGACCGCATTTGGCAGCTTCCTGGCGTAGGTGCCGCCGTCCATGGAGCAGGCTTCTGCCTCTGTCCCCAGCACCTGGCAGCACAGGGACGTAAGCTCCCTTACCACCGGGCTTTCCGGGTCAATGACACAGGGCGGGTTATCCCGGTTCCAGTCCAGAATCCACCCGTATGTTCCGGCTATCGCGCTCATCTGCCGCACCAGTGCTTCCGCGTCGGCCGTCACCGGATAACGGATATTAAAATTCTGTATGAACCGTCCCCTCTCTGTCCTGGCCATGCCTCCCGCCAGGGTAAGCCTGCCGGACAGTCCACCCTCAAAGCCGATGCCCATACCTTCCCCATAATAATCAGCAAATCCCTGGTCCGGGAACCGGAAGCAGGCTTTTTCCTTCTCTGTCAGGAAGGGGGCTCCGGCCAGCACACGGGCCAGCTTCACCGCCGCGCTGTCAGAACCCTCGGGAAAGGCGGCATGCGCTGTTTTCCCGGCAGCCTTTACAACGATATGGCCGTTGTCCTCAACCGAAAAATCCTAGGGGATTGCGAGGCTGTCCACATAATCCCGGACCGCCCGGCATTTACCTGCCGGGAAGGTCTGGCATACGCATAGAGGATTTAATCGTGATTACGGAAAAGGGCTGTGAATCCCTGAATACCATGACAAAGGAACTGATGATTGTTTAACTTATTGAACGGGATATGGGACGGTTGGAGGGAGCAGCCAGTGGGCTTTATTCCCCCCTCTTCCACTTTCTGATTTCCTCCAGCCTGCCTTTTACAGGTTCTTCCGCGCCCTGGTCCGTAGGACGGTAATATTTTCTTCCCTCCAGGGAGTCCGGCAGGCACTGCATCCGGGCTATCTTTTCCTTTGTATCATGGGCATACACATAGCCGTCGCCATAATGCAGGTCCTTCATGAGTCCGGTGGGAGCGTTGCGTATGGTAAGGGGCACCGGCTCCGCCAGCATGTTCTGGGCGTCTGCCTTGGCGGATTCATAGGACATATAGGCGGAGTTGGATTTAGGCGCCATGGACAGGTAAATTACGGCGTGGCTCAGATGTACATTACATTCGGGCATTCCCAGAAAATGACAGGCCTGGTAGGCAGACACTGCCAGCGTCAGTGCCTGACTGTCCGCCATCCCTATGTCCTCGCTGGCAAAACGGACCAGCCTGCGGGCCACATACAGAGGATCCTCCCCAGCTTCCAACATACGCGCCAGCCAGTATACGGCTGCGTCCGGGTCAGAATTGCGCATGGACTTGTGGAGCGCGGATATAAGGTTGTAGTGTTCTTCCCCTTTCTTATCGTACAAAAGACTCTTTTTTCCGATGCACTGCTTCAACACATCCTCTGTGACCGTGGTCTTATCCGGACTGATTACCCCGTTTGTCACTGCCATTTCCAGGGTGTTCAGAGCCGTCCTGGCATCCCCGTCTGCAAACCCGGCAATCATTTCGATCATATGGTTCGTGATTTCCACGTTCAAATAGCCCAGTCCTTTAGGACTTTTAAGCGCGTTCTTTATAAGGCGGGCCAGGTCATCCTCCGTCAATGCCTGGAGCACAAAGACCCTGCACCGTGACAGGAGAGCGCTGTTTATCTCAAAGGAAGGATTCTCCGTGGTGGCCCCAATCAGAATGATGCTTCCCTTTTCAACATAAGGGAGAAATGCATCCTGCTGAGCCTTATTAAAACGGTGTATCTCGTCCACAAATAAAAGAGTCTTAATTCCCATCCTCCGGCTGTTCTCAGCCTGGGCCATGACCTCCTTGATTTCCTTGATACCGCTGGTAACAGCGCTGAAATTAATGAACTGGGCATTGGTCCGCTTTGCAATGATTCCCGCCAGTGTGGTCTTACCCACGCCGGGAGGCCCCCAGAAAATCATGGATGGAATCTTATCCTGCTCTATGAGCTGGCGCAGCAGCTTCCCCTTTCCCAAAAGATGCTCCTGTCCCACAAATCCATCCAGGTCATCCGGACGCAGCCTGCTGGCCAGGGGATTGTATACTTCTCTGTCATCGAATAATGACATCTGTTTCATGGCTTTTCCCTCTCCTTTCATAAATGGTTCTGCATTAGGTAATTACGAAACTCTGAATTTTTATATTCACCTTGCACAAAATATCTTGCTTAATATATTCAATTTAGATTCATTCCTATACGATGTGCATAAATTCTGGTCAGTGAGTTTCGCAATTGCCTAATGGTTCTGCATGATTAAGAATTGGTGTTAGTATTGGGGTGGTATTGGGTGAGTGTTGGTATTGGGTTGATATTGATACTGTATAAAAAGCAGCCAAAAATGGTATTCTGGAAGCCTATCACGAAATCAGCCAGCTAAAATAAACCACATATCCAGCAGTGGTGGAAAGGAAAAGCATATGTATATAAAGCATGTTATATTTCAATCCACAAGGCCCTCGCGGGCCTCGACCAGGGCGGGGTTCAACTCCCCGGACAGACCATGGTGATTTCAATCCACAAGGCCCTCGCGGGCCTCGACGTGGTTTGACATGATATTGTCCGGTGAGAAAAGAATTTCAATCCACAAGGCCCTCGCGGGCCTCGACCTATAACGCCGTTCATTTTTTTACCTGCAGCAACAATTTCAATCCACAAGGCCCTCGCGGGCCTCGACGGTACTTACTCAATGAGTTGCTGTCCATCATCGAATTTCAATCCACAAGGCCCTCGCGGGCCTCGACTTCGTCCTCAAGCTCTTCCAGCCTATTTTTTGTGATTTCAATCCACAAGGCCCTCGCGGGCCTCGACGTTATGTGGCGATTATAGCCAGTATACACCTACTGATTTCAATCCACAAGGCCCTCGCGGGCCTCGACATACCATGGAGGAAATCTATTATGAGTATAAGAATTTCAATCCACAAGGCCCTCGCGGGCCTCGACATCATGGTCCGGTACTGGTCAACCGACATTCCCGCATTTCAATCCACAAGGCCCTCGCGGGCCTCGACCTCCGAAAGTGCTTGAATGGGCAATTGGACATAAGGATTTCAATCCACAAGGCCCTCGCGGGCCTCGACTTGTTTTTTCCAATCTAGCTCACCTCCTACTTTAAATTTCAATCCACAAGGCCCTCGCGGGCCTCGACGTGAAATACATCATGTAGACACAATTGGCATGGGATTTCAATCCACAAGGCCCTCGCGGGCCTCGACATTTATCTGATTTATGTGTAATAAGTTATCAATATTTCAATCCACAAGGCCCTCGCGGGCCTC
>OWIL01000057.1_pt1 | contig 75155 bp, 69 predicted proteins | sample 1732871 | NCBI WGS metagenome assembly OWIL01 (sample SAMN05065763, study PRJEB22554) | human gut metagenome | biome: ENVO:2100002; feature: ENVO:00000062; material: ENVO:00002003 | host: Homo sapiens | place: USA
AGGTGGATTCAGGACTTTCACCCGTTAGAAACGTGCGCCGCCAGGCGCACAACAAATAAAGACAGAGGGTGTCGCAAAATCATCAAATTAGATGATTGAGCGATACCCTCGCTCTATGCATAAAAAAATCCGGAAGGAATTCTTTTGTTTTGGGAGCCCTTTCGGATTTTTGGCGTACTTTAACAATGCCTTCGTTTCCTTTGCTTTTTAAGCAGTTTCCTTGACTGGAAAGCCCCTTTGAAAGGTGTATTGTGCATTTTGTGCGTTTTTGTAAAGCTGTGGTAAAATTACTGCTGCTCATCCGGAGCTGTTGGGCGGTAAGAGGAATGGTGGGAAATCAGCTTGTAGTCTGAAGGAGACATACCGCAGAATTTCCGGAATACCCGGTTAAACTGTGAAAAACTGGAAAATCCTGTGGATTCCGCTACCTGCGTAATGCGCAGCGGTGAATTGAGCAGGAGATACTGTGCATTTTTAATCCGGGTCAGCTGTATGTACTGTACAACCGTATATCCGGTGACATTTTTAAACTGGTGGGACAGATAGTAGGGACTGATGTAAAATGTATCTGCCAGAGCTGCAAGGGAGATATCTTCGCTATAGTGGGTATGGATATAGTTGGTGATGGTATAAATTTTTTCCTTAACTCCGTTTTCTACATTGGGGACATAATGGTTTAAACCCTGCATTTCATACAGGAGAAAGAGAAATTCCGTAAATTTGGTATGAATAAGCAGATTACGGATATTGACATTTGGCGTGTCCTGGGCAATGCTTACGATTTCGTTGAGCTTTTGATACAGACGGTTCTGTTCCTCTCTGTGGAAACGGAAAACAGGCACAGAGCTGTTAAATACGGAGAGGATCTCCTTGTAGCCGGAAGCGCCAAAATTCATCTGCTTTGGCAGCATAAAGCCAATGATAATGCGGTCGCTGGGCGGTCCGGGCAGATATTCTGACTGATGAAGCACAGAGGGAGGGAGGAGCACCAGGTCATTTGCAATGAGGTCATACCGTTTTCCCTCTACAAAGTGGTATGCTTTTGGGCTTAAGAGGATCATCAGCTCATAGAAGCTGTGAAAATGAGGAAAATCCATGTTGATTGCGTGGCTGCGTTTATCGTAGTCAAAGTAATAAAACGTGGAGTTTTCAATGGGTGTGGCTACTTCGTTGATAATAATGGAAAAGCCTTCTTCGTAGAGAAGAGGCGAGTTGTGATAGGTTTTCATGAGTTGTGCCCCCTTATTCACTGATGGTATCATCAGTAAATCATAAAAAAACAAAAAATGCAATACCTAAATAGCATAAAGACAAAATTGAAATAGTTATTGCTTTGAAAAGCAGGTATACTGTAATAAAAAAATAATAATCATAGGAGATACAGCAATGCAGATACCAGGTTATTTTGAGGATATGAACCATTTGCATGTAAATACAGAGCCTGACCGGGCGTATTATATTCCGGCTTCCGGCAGAGGATGTTATTTTCTGGACAGGGAGAAATCAGACCGTTTTTTCCTTTTAAGCGGAATCTGGAAATTTGAATATTTTGAAAGTGTATACGATCTGCCGGAGAATTTTTGGAATGAGGGAGTAATCAGGGGAAAGGAGGCAGAGGTTCCTGCTGTATGGCAGAGCTATGGTGAAGATGAGAATCAGTATATCAATACCAGATATCCATTCCCCTTTGATCCGCCCTTTGTTCCAAGGGAAAATCCCTGCGGACTGTATGAAAGGAGCTTTGAATATAAAAGCTGCCCGGATGCACCGGAGGCATTTTTGAATTTTGAGGGTGTGGATTCCTGCTTTTATGTGTGGATCAACGGAACCTTTGTGGGATATTCTCAGGTATCCCATTCAACCAGTGAATTTCATATTACCCGGTATCTGAAGGAGGGGGATAACCGTCTGACAGTGCTGGTGTTAAAGTGGTGTGACGGAAGTTATCTGGAGGATCAGGACAAGTTCCGTATGAGCGGCATTTTCAGAGATGTGTATGTACTGAAACGTCCGAAGGAAGCGGTTCGGGATTATTTTATCCGGCCCTATATCCAGGGAAATTCAGCTGAGATTTCTGTAGAGCTGTCCTTTTACGGCGCCAACCGGCCGGAGGGGCTGATTCGTGTGCTGGATCCAGATGGAGAAGTGGTTTTAGAGCAGAACTGGAGCAGAGAAACAGAGGAAGACAGGATTTGTTTTTGTCTGGAAAACTGCCGGTTTTGGAATGCAGAGACGCCCTGGCTTTACACCATTGAGCTTCAGACCGAAAAGGAATGGATCACCGACCGCTTCGGCGTCCGGGAGATTTATGTGGACAATGGAGTGCTGTTTATCAATAAAACAGCCGTAAAATTCCATGGTGTAAACCGTCATGACAGTGATCCAGTTACAGGCTTTGCCATAAACAGGCAGCAGATGGAAACGGATCTGCGGCTGATGAAGGAGCACAATGTAAATGCCATCCGTACAAGCCATTATCCCAACAGTCCCCAGTATTACCACCTTTTTGATGAAATGGGATTTTATGTGATGGATGAAGCGGACAATGAGAGCCATGGCACAGATAAGGTATTTAAAAAGGTGGATGACTGGGATACCCATGTGAGGCAGTGGAATCGGTGGATTGCAGATAATCCGGCATACACGGAGGCCGTTTTGGACCGTACGAGACGCTGTGTGGAGCGGGATAAAAACCATGCCAGCGTATTGATCTGGTCTATGGGAAATGAAAGCGCTTACGGGTGTGCCTTTGAGGCAGCTATGGCCTGGACCAAAGAACGGGATGATACCAGACTGTGTCACTATGAAGGCGCAAGATATGTGCCGGATGTAAAGAAATATGATTTCAGCTCCATGGATATGTACAGCAGGATGTACCCGGATCAGGAGGAAATATGCAGGTATTTTGAAGAGCCGGACAGCCGGATTTTTTCAGAAAATCTGCCCTTTATGATGTGCGAATACTGCCATGCCATGGGAAATGGACCGGGAGATATGGAGGACTATTTTGAATTAATTCACAGATACGATGGAATGTGCGGCGGCTTTATCTGGGAGTGGTGCGACCATGCGGTAAAAACGAAGGAAGGCTTTCTCTATGGCGGGGATCATGGGGAAGAACTTCATGACGGAAACTTCTGTGTGGATGGTCTGGTGTCTCCGGATCGGATTCCCCATCCGGGCTTACGGGAATTTAAAAACGTATATCGTCCTGCCAGAATACAGAGTGTAGACTGGGAAAAGGGGCTGGTTGTTCTTAAAAACCATATGGATTTTACAGATCTTAAGGACTATGTGTATCTGAAATGGGAAGCCGTTCAGGACGGAAAAATCGTAGAGACAGGCATACAAAAGGAGCTGCCCTCCGTGCCGCCTCATGGAAGTGCAGCAGTGCAGTATACAGGCAGGCTTCCCGAAGGAGGCAGATGCTTTTTGAGAGTAAGATATCTGCTCAGATATCCGGTTTCCGGACTGAAGGAAGGCTGGGAGCTTGGCTTTGATGAGGCAGAGCTGCCGGAGGCTGTGTCCGAAAAAACAGAGATCTGCGGGAAAGAAAAATTACCGGAAACAGGCAGAGCTGCTCTTATACTGGATCAGACAGAACGGCGGATTACCGTAACAGGAAAGGACTTCACCTATGTATATGATACGTTCCTGGGAGTCTTTTCGGAGATTAAAAAGGGAGAAAAAGAATACCTTACCCATCCCATGGAGTACAATATCTGGCGAGCTCCTGCGGATAATGACCGCCGCATCCGTCTGGAATGGGAGAGAGCCGGTTATGACCGCACCAGGGTACGAACCTATTCAACGGAAGCACATTTGCTGAAAGACGGATCAGCAGAGCTTGTAACAGAGCTGTCTTTATCAGCGGTTCATATTCAGCGCATCTTAAATATTAAATCCAGATGGCAGATTCACACGGACGGGCAGATCCGGGTGGAGCTGAACGTAAAGAAGGATATGGAATTTCCGTTCCTTCCAAGGTTTGGCCTGCGTCTGTTTCTGGATAAGAGTTTCTGTCAGGTGCGTTACTGCGGAATGGGGCCGGAAGAAAGCTATCCGGATAAGCATCGGGCATCCTGGCACGGCATATTTGAGGGAAATGTACGAACCATGCACCGGCCTTATCTGAAGCCTCAGGAGTATGGCGCTCATTGGGACTGCAGCTGGTGCTCTCTCAGCGGAGAAGAGATGGGGCTTAAAGTCACATCCGGGGAGGCATTTATGTTCCAGGCATGTACCTATACACAGGAGGAGCTGTCCGGGAAGGCCCATGATTTTGAACTGGAGGAGGCAGACAGCACGATTCTCTGTCTGGATCACAGTCAGAGCGGTATCGGTTCAGGAAGCTGCGGTCCTCAGCTGCTGGAAAAATATCAGTTCAATGAACCGGAATTTTCCAGAACCTGGATTATAACACCGGGAAGGACAGAAGAATAAACAGGAGAAAATCAGAAAATGAAACGAACAAAATGGATTGCATTTCTATGCTTTGCTTTTTTAATGGCAGGACTTGGAGCAAATGACGCCCTTCGGGGAATTTTTGCCCCTGTATTTCAGAACAGGTATGATTTAAGCGGGAGCCAGCTGTCTCTGATTGTCACAATCAGCTATGAGGGAAATCTGCTGTTTTTAAGTATTGGAGGAAAGCTTCTGGATCTGTTTCCAAGAAAGAATGTGGCCATGGCTGTAACGGCAGTCTGGGCGGGAGCTGTTCTTATTAATCTGGTGACAGACAGCTATATGTGGATTTTGGTTTCCATGTTTCTTGCTTTGGGAGCATCCACTCTTTTAAACACCACCGTGAACATATTGACTCCGGCTGTGTTTGCCGGCTATGCGGGACTTATGGTAAATGTGCTTTTTTTTATTCAGGGTATAGGAACCAGCGGAAGCCAGTTTTTGCTGGGAAGATATGCCTTTCACTATGAGGGCTGGAAATGGACGAACGGCATTCTTTCAGGAATCGCCGGTCTGGTAATGGCACTGTTTTTCTTTTTAAAGGTGCCCAGACAGGGGGAAGAGAAGGAGCAGGAAAAGGAAAGAATTAAAAAGGAGCCGGATTCAAAGGTATTCTGGATTTTTATTGCCATGATGGGCTGTTATTTTATCGGTGAACATGGCATAATGAACTGGCTGATGTCATACTGTATTTCTGCATTTTCCATGGAAGCTGCCAGTGCTTCTGCAAGCCTGTCCCTGTTCTGGGCCGGTATGACAGCCGGACGTCTGATTTTCGCTCCTGTGGTTCAGAAAATGGGAGCAGTAAGAAGTATGAAGCTCTTTGGAGGCATTGGAACAGCTATGTTCTGTGCAGGCTGTATTCTGGGAGAGGGCGGTGTATGGATTCTGGGAGCATCGGGATTCGCACTGGCAATTCTGTATCCGACCATGGTGCTTCTGATCCAGCAGATTTACCCGTCCGGCACAGCGGCTACCCGCACAGGTGTTATTATCAGTGCGGCTACAGTGGCAGATATTGTATTTAATATGCTCTTCGGCGCAGTTTCATCCAGATGGGGCTATGGTATCAGTTTTATGATACTTCCCGCAGCTATGGCTGTTTTTTATGGCCTGTACCTGAAGCTTGCAGGTATTTTAAAGCAGAACTGACAGGAAAAACAAGAGGTGGAGGACGGATAGATGGATGTAATGAGAAACAGAATACGACCGGTTTTAGACAGCCTGAGACAGTGGCGCTACTCTCTGAAGGAGGAGCTGACAGAGGTAGAGATCCGTCCGGGAGACTACCATTTTTCAGAAACCCTTAATCAGGATCAGATAAGGGATGGATGGATGCCTTTTGGAAGCTGTGAAACCTGGGGCGGAAGGGACCGGCATTTCTGGTTCAGGACAAGAGTTGTTATAAAGAGGGAATGGGAAGGGAAAGAAGTCCGTGTAACCTTAAATACAGGCGCAGATGATATCTGGAACACGGATAATCCTCAGATTATGGCATATAAGGATGGAATTCTCGCAGGGACTATGGATATGAATCATCAGGATCTGATTCTCACAGAGAAGGCTCAGGAGAGAGGGAGATTTGAACTGGTGTTTTATGCCTATTCCAACAGCGAAAATCCTACAAACTTTTTCCATCTTACGGCTGCTGTCTATGACAGGGAAATCGCAGGCCTGTATTATGATCTGAAGGTTCCTTTTGAGGCAGCAGAGCTTCTTTCCGAGGAGAATCTGGACCGGATTGAAGTTATGAAATTTTTAAATACTGCCATTTCAGGCCTTGATTTAAGAAAGCCGGGATCAGAAGAATTTTTCCGGTCTGTAAAAGAGGTGCGGGAGTATGTGAAAAAGAATCTGCCGAAAATCTGCCGCAGCCAGCGGGTAACGGTCCATTCGATCGGTCATACCCATATTGATGTGGCATGGAAATGGCCCTTGAGACAGACCAGACAGAAGGCAGTGCGCAGCTTCCGGACGGTTCTGAACCTGATGGAGCAGTATCCGGAGTATAAGTTTATGTCCAGCCAGCCCCAGCTTTATGAATTTGTAAGGGAAGAGGCTCCGGAGCTGTTTGAGAAAATCCGGGAAAAGATACAGGAGGGGCGTTGGGAGGCCGAAGGAGGAATGTGGCTGGAGCCGGACTGCAATCTGGCGTCCGGCGAGTCGCTGATCCGCCATATTCTCTATGGGAAACGTTTTTTTGAAAAAGAGCTGGGGGCGAAAAAGCAGGAGGTGCTCTGGCTGCCGGATGTATTTGGATACAGTGCAGCCATGCCTCAGATTATGAAAAAAGCAGGTCTTTCCTATTTTATGACTACCAAGCTGGGATGGAATGAGTATAATGTTTTTCCTTATGATACGTTTATGTGGAAAGGGATTGATGGAAGCCAGGTTCTGACTCATCTGATTACGACCAGAAATTATCTTCCCGGATGCAGCCTTAAGGATATGCCAAATGGAAGCACCACCTACAATGGACTGCAGAACCCCAGTCAGATAAAGGGAACCTGGCAGAGATATCAGAATAAGGAAACCAGCAGTGATGTTCTGACCTGTTATGGCTATGGCGACGGAGGCGGAGGCCCTACAGAGGAGATGCTGGAGCAGAGCCGCAGAATGGAGGAGGGGGTCGCGGGTGTACCTCGTGTACACCAGACCTTTGCAAAGGACTTCTTCCATATTTTGGAAGATAATATGGACCGGAAATGTCTTCCCTCCTGGTGCGGAGAGCTGTATCTGGAGTTTCATCGGGGAACCTATACCTCTCAGGCAAAAAATAAGAAGTATAATCGAGCCTGCGAATTTTTGATGGGTGATGCGGAATTTTATTCTGTTTTGGCAAAGGTAATGGGAGCGAAATATGAGTATCCTGCAAAAGACCTGGAAAAAAACTGGAAGCTTCTGCTTATAAATCAGTTTCATGATATTCTGCCCGGTTCATCCATAAAGGATGTGTATGAGGATTCCGCTGTTCAGTATGAGGAAATCATTCAGTCAGCCGGAAGAATTGTAAACGAATCCCAGTCCGCTGTTCTGTCCGTGTTAGAAGAAGAGAATAAAAAAGAATGTCTGGCTGTCTTTAATCCCTTAAGCTTTGGACGGACCTCTGTTGCAGAGCTTTCAGGTGAAGAGGCTGTTATGGCAGAGGAATACCGAAACGGGAGCTGCCCGGAGAACATCAGCGTACAGAAAACGCCGGACGGCAGCACATTATTCCTGATAAAAGACGCGCCTTCTAAGGGAATCGGAGTATATGAATATTCATCTTCCGTCAGGGCGGAAGAAGAGCCGGTGATCACCAGCCTGATGACAGATGAACGAGGCTGGCCCGTAAGCTTTGATACGCCATTTTTCCATATGGAATTTGACGGTCAGGGGGAAATCTGCGGTATACGAGATCTGAGAGAGGACAGAGAGCTGCTTAAAAAAGGTGCTGTTGGAAATGAACTTCTGGTATATGAGGATCGCCCCATGGAGTTTGATGCTTGGAATATTGATGCAGGATACAGGGAAAAGAAATGGAAATTCGGAGGTGTCATGGAATTTTATCTGGAGGAAAATGGCCCTGTAAGAGGCTGCCTTTTTATCCGCCGCCGTTTCATGGATTCCGTTCTGGAACAGAAGATCTGCTTTTATCCCCATACCTCCAGAATTGATTTTAAGACAAAGGCAGACTGGAATGAAAGCCAGCTCCTTTTAAGAACCTCCTTCCCTCTTGATATACAGAGCAGTGAAGCAGATTTTGAAATTCAGTTTGGAAATGTGAAGCGCCCGGTTCACAAAAATACCACCTGGGATCAGGCACGCTTTGAGGTATGCGCCCACAAGTGGATGGATCTGTCCGAATATGGCTATGGAGCTGCAATCTTAAATGACTGTAAATACGGCTGTGACATTCATGATTCAGTGATGAGCCTGACTCTGATTAAATCCGGCATATTCCCGGATCCTCAGGCAGATCAGGGTCTCCATGAGTTTACATACTCCCTTTATCCACACAGAGGCGATTTCAGGAGAGGAGGGGTAATCCGGGAGGCATATGACTTAAATTGTCCTCTGATAATACAGAGAGAAAACGGAATAAAAACAGAAAGCTGGTCCTTCTTACGGATTGCCGAAGAAAACATTTTTACAGATACGGTAAAGAAGGCTGAGGAGGGGGATGACCTGATTATCCGCCTGTATGAGGCTTATGGAATGCGTACCAGAGTGCATCTGGAGCTTCCTTTACTTCCTGATTTTGAGGCAGCCGTCTGTGATCTGATGGAACAGACCGATTTAAAGACAATCTCATTTGTTCCGGAGACAGAGCTGTGCCGGAAGGGGCAGACGCTGGAATTTGAGATGAAACCATATGAGATTTTTTCCATCCGCCTTACACCGAAGGTTTGTACCGGAAAATAGGTCTGTAAGAGCAAAGATGGAAGTGAAAAGCAAAATATACAATATTATATATCGAAAAAGGCAAAAATGGCGTAGAAATTGATGTATTAAAATGATACTATGGAGTCATCGAAAGCAGTTGAGAGGAAATGCAAAAACAAGAGGTATTAAGGAGGATATTATTATGAAAAAGAGATCAGCAAGAGCATTGGCAGGCGTTCTGACTCTGACTCTGTCTATGGCAGCAGCACTGACAGCCTGCGGTGGTTCTGATTCAGCAAAAAAGGGAGAAGAAACAGCAGCAGAAAGTTCAGGCCCTATTACAGGACAGACTCTTTCCGTAATGCTTTCTGAGGAGCCGGGAGAGCAGGATGCTCTTGGAAATGCTTTAAACCACTGGGCAGAGGAAAGCGGAAATACCATTAAAAAGATTATCATTTCCCATGATGATATGAGAAGCAAGTTCCCGGCTATGGCTAAGAATAAAGACCTTCCGGATATTGTTTCCACTACCTTCCTTCATCAGATTTATCCAGATGAGTTCGTAAACATGGAGGATGTGGTAGATCTTTCCAGATTTAATCAGTCCGCACTTAATATTGTAGGAAAATCCTATTCTTCGGATGCGATTACAGGTATCACAGAGCAGTTTACAACAACCTGTGTTTTCTATAACAAGGATGCATTTGCTGCAGCAGGCATTGAGGCTCCCACACAGGAGAATCCATGGACATGGGAACAGCTGTATGAAAATGCGGCAGTGCTTCAGGAAAAGGGTGGCGTAAAGTACGGCTTTGCTGCTGATGTATCAAGAGCACGTTACGATATCCTGATGTACGGAAACGGCGGTTCTCTGGTAGAAAAGGATGGGGACAGCTTTAAGGTAACTGTAAACAGTCCTGAGAACGTAGCAACCCTGGAGCGTTTTGTTCAGGCTAACAATGAAGTAATGCCAAAGGCAATCTGGGCAGGAGGTACCACAGATAACCCGGTTGAGTATTTCAAGAATGGAGATGCAGCTATCCTGTTATCCGGCTCCTGGAATTACAACACCTTTACAAATGATATTTCCAAATTCGAATTTGGCGTAATGCCTTCACCAAAGGGAAGCGAGTGCCAGTCCGCAATCATCGGCGGTGCAGCTCTTGCAATTCCTCAGAACGGAAAGAATACTGAGCTGGCAAAGCAGTTCGTACAGTGGCTTTTCGAGGAGGAGCATTACAAAGAGTATCTGCAGCTTCACAAGGGTCTGTCTGTTATGAACGATGTTGCTTATGAGCCTGAGACAGACAAGGCGAAGGAAGAGTTTGCATTAATGCAGGCTGAGACTGATTTTGTTACAGATACATTTATGACAGATGAGAGCTCTTCCTGGAGAAATTATAAGGATAATGAGTACAGAGATGCATTAAAGCGCGCAGTATCCGGAGAGATCACAGCAAAAGAGGCACTGGACGGATTTGCAAAGCAGCTGTCTGAGGCTTCTGGCTGGAGCATGGCATACTAATTTTATTACACAGAAAACAGTTCATTCTTTGTGGGATGGACTGTTTTTTTATTTGCCTTTTTGAGAAATGATTGATAAAATAAAAAAGCAAAAACCTGCACGTAAAGCAAAATATGCAATGCTATTATAGCTAAAAGGCAAAATAGATGTAGAAATTGACTTATCAAAGTGTTAGGATAGATCCAGAAAGTGATGGAAGCGATGAAGGTCTTCCGATGAGAGGAGCGAGAGGATGAAATACACAGCAGCGGATATTGACCGTTACATTGATCTGTATCTTAACAGCTTTGAAAAGGTTCTTTACGAGGAGGATTCCCAGTTTATGGAGGGAATGAAGACAAGGAGCCTTGCCGGAGATGATATCAGAAGGTACCAGTTTTGGGAGTGGACTCAGGGCGTAGGCCTTTACGGAGTATGGAAGCTTTATAAAGAAACAAAGGATGAGCGGTATATGAACATCCTGACTTCCTACTATGAAAGACAGTTAAAGATCGGGCTTCCCGCCAAGAATGTAAATACGGTAACTCCTCTTTTAGCCATGTCCTTTGTGGCAGAGGAAACAGACAATGGACGCTACATGGAGGTCTGCCGGGAATGGGCCAGATGGATTTACGCTGATTTTCCAAGAACAAAGGAAGGCGGACTGCAGCACATTACCTCAGATACCTTAAATGAGGGAGAGCTGTGGGATGATACACTGTTTATGACCGTTCTTTTCCTTGCGAATATGGGCCGAATTCTGGGAGAAAAGAAATATCAGGACGAGGCGGAATATCAGTTTCTGCTTCATATCAAATATCTTACAGACCGTAAAACGGGCCTCTGGTATCACGGCTGGTCCTTTAAGGAAGAGAGCCATTTTGCTGCAGCCTTCTGGGGAAGAGGGAACTGCTGGATTACAGCAGCGATTCCGGAATTTTTGGCACTGTGTCCCTGCAGTCCAAGTGTGGAAAAGCTTTTAAAAGAAACCTGGAAGCGTCAGGCAGAAGCGCTGATTCAGTATCAGGAACCCACAGGAATGTGGCATACTCTGATTGATGATAAGACCTCCTATGTAGAAGCCAGTGCTACCTGTGGTTTTGCATATGGTATTTTAAAGGGGGCAGAACTGGGACTGGCGGAAGCAGACTGGGCTGCAGGCGCTCTTAAGGCGCTTGAGCCTATTATGGAATATACCGATGAGACGGGCGTTGTAAATCAGGTATCCTACGGAACCCCAATGGGACGAAAGACAAAGGATTTCTACAAAGAGATTGAGCTTAAGCCCATGCCTTACGGACAGGCTCTGGCCATGCTGTTCTTTATGGAATGCAGAAAGCACATGAATGATTAAAAAGAAATCAAGGAGGAGATTGACATGAAAAAGAGTACAAGGCAGTCATTCTGCCATACACACAGCTTCTGGCTGTTCGTACTTCCATCGCTGGCATTATTTGCGGTATTTTTCATGGTGCCGCTGATCTTAAGCATCTGGTTTTCATTTACCAATTATGATGGCTGGAAGACCATGGATCTGATTGGCTTAAAGAACTATACAGATATTTTAAAGGATACAGATTTTTATAAGACTGTGGGAAGAACCCTTATATATACAGTCTGCAACCTGCCCTTTAAGATTGCCGTTCCCCTGCTTTTAGCGGCTCTGGTTACCTCTAAGCTGGTAAAGGGAAAGACCATCATGCGTACCCTGATTTATATTCCGGTTCTTTTATCTGCTCTGGTAGCCGGTATCACAATCAACTGGATGTTCGGACAGGAATACGGTTTAATTAACTTTATTTTGCAGAAAATGGGAATTGATCCCCTGCAGTGGTCATTAAATCCGATTCTGGCAACTGTGGTAATCAGTGTGGCCTCCAACTGGATTTCCGCCGGATACTATATGCTTCTTTATGTAGGCGGTATTAACAATATTAACCAGGAGCTGTATGAGGCAGCCAGCGTAGACGGTGCAAAAAAGATTCAGGCATTTATCAACATCACATTGCCGCTTCTGATGCCTACAACATTTATTGTACTTCTCCTTTCTACCGTATCTCTTTTAAAGGAATACGCACTGGTACAGGGTATTTCCCTTGGAGGACCGGGTTCCTCAACTACCTATATGGTACAGTATATTTTTGATCAGGGCTTTAACCAGTATAAGTACGGCTACGCTTCTGCAGCAGGCATCCTTATAAGCCTTCTGTTTATCGTAATCGCAGTGATACAGTTTAAAGCAACCAAAGGCGGAGGTGAAGTATAATGGAAGGATCTGTAAAGCGTAAAGTAGAAACCATATGTATGACGGTTCTGGGACTGGCCGTAGCAGGACTTATGGTTTTCCCGATTATCTGGCTGGGATTCAGCTCGTTTAAACCTTCTACGGAGCTGTTTGCCTATCCCCTGCATCTTTTTCCGCAGGCACCCAGCGGTGAATCCTATGTCAGCGTAGTAGCAGACGGATTTTTTACCTATGTAAAGAACAGCCTTTTTCTGGCAGTGGTAGGCACGCTGATTACAGTTGTTATCAGTGCCATGTGCGGTTATGCCCTTGCTATCTACCGCAAGGAAATTCCCTATGTAAACAAGGTATTTGCCGTATTCCTGCTAGGAACCTTAATTCCCGGTGAAATCCTGACCATCGCACAGTTTACGGTAGTCAGCGAAATGGGACTTTACAATAGTATCTGGGGCTGTATCCTTCCCGTTGTAACCACAACAACCGGTATTTTCATGTACAGACAGCATTATATGTCTATTCCCCTGGAGCTTGCAGAGTCAGCAAGACTGGACGGAGCTTCCGAATTCCGGATTTTCCGGTCGATCATGCTTCCACTGGGATCCTCCGTTACCATTACACTGACCATTTTCTCATTCATGTGGCGTTGGAATGACTATATTCTGCCTCTGATGGTGCTTTCCGATCAGGAGAATTTTACCATTCAGATTGCAATCAAGAGTTATATCGGAACAATGGGCGTAGACTGGAACTCCATTCTGGCAGCATCCATTTTGTCCATCCTTCCTATTATTGTTATTTTCATTATCTTGCAGCGTTATATCACCGGCGGTCTGGCTGCCAGCGGTGTAAAGGGCTAAAAACGGAGGCTTGCAATGGAACGTTATATGGCGCATCTGCTGAAGGGAGCAGAATACAGAACAAAGCAGTTTATGGGAAGTCAGGTAGGTGACCCGGCTTCCCTGCAGTATGGGGGAATCAAAGGCGATATCTGGGAAGCAAAGCCCACGATTTATGCCCTGACTTCTGCTCTGGCTGTATATTTTCACAAGGACAGCTGTTTTTATAAAAATGAACAGCTGTATGCAGCAGTGAATCTGGCACTGGATTTTATAGAAAGGACCCAGAGAGAGGATGGAAGCTTTGACTATCCCTCCTGCAATTTTAAATCAGCGGCAGATACCTCATTCTGCTTTAAACGGCTGATTGCCGCATACCGGCTTCTGGTAAAATATGGGGATTCTTCTGATGAGGCCATTACGGTTTTAAAGGAAAAGTATTTAACCATTATGCATAAGGCTTTGGATGCCATTCGCGAGGGTGGCTTCCATACGCCCAATCACCGTTGGGGAATCGCAGCAGCTCTTCTTCAGGGCTCTAATCTGTTTGCAGAGGAAGATGGATTTGCTGCAGGGCTGAAGGCGCGGGCAGATCAGTATCTGGCAGAGGGCATTGACGGAGATGAGGACGGAGAATATGCAGAGCGGTCTACGGGAAATTATAATGCAGTTGTAAACAATGCCATGATGGCTATGTATCAGGAAACAGGTGATGAGGCATTTTTGGGATATGTGGAACGCAATCTGTCCATGATGCTTACCTATATGGACCCTGACGATACTATTTTCACTCAGAATTCCACCAGACAGGATCAGGGAAAACTGGAATATGCGGATAAATATTTCTACCAGTATCTTTATATGTGCAGCAGAGAGCATTGTCCTGCCTTTGACGGAGCGGCACATAAGATCATAAAAGATAATATGGAGCGTGGAGATCTGGCGCCCGACTGTCTGCATATTGTGATGAACCATGATGAAATGATGGGATATCATTTTAAGGAATATGGATTTTTAGAGGAATATCGCAAATTTTTCCGTCATGCCGGTGTGCTGAGGGTGAGAAAGCCTTCCTATACTTACACAGTATTAAACGGAAAGAGCGCTTTTTTGTATTTTAAATCTCAGGGAACGATGCTTTGTGTAAAAATCGGAGAAAGCTGCTGCGATATCCGTAATTTCATTCCTCAGACCATAGAAGAGTTGCCCGACGGCTGCCGTCTGGAGGCAGAGGCAGAAAGCTGGTATTATCTGCCCTTTAAGGAGAAACAGGATACCTCTGACTGGTGGAAAATGGATCAGACCAAACGGGAAAAACTGATCAGCAGCCGGTTAAAAACAACTCTGGAGATCCGGGAAAAGGATCAGGGGCTGGAGCTGCATCTGAAGGCTGAGGGACTGGACCGTCTTCCTTTAAGATTGGAGATCTTCATTCCCGCAGGTGTAACTCTGGAGCATCCTGCATTTGCTCTGGAGGCAGCAGCGGGAGAGGGCATGATATTAAAGGACGGATATCTGGAGGTTCACGACGGATCTGTGACAATGGAAATTGGTCCCGGATTCGGAGAGCACTCCTTCAAGGGACATTACTCCGGAGAAGAGATCAACAGCGCCGGTTTCACCGTATATGCAAATGGCTATACTCCTCTAGAAAAGCATTTCTCCCTTATGGTAAAATAAACGGTAAATTATGAAAATAAAGGGGAAATTATATGCTGAGAATCGGAATTGATCTTGGAGGAACGAAGATAGCCGCTGGTCTGGTGGATGAAAACAGAGTGCTGGGGCCAGCCGTTCAGGAGCCAACAGGCCTGCCAAAACCGGCAAAGGAGCTGGCAGAGGCTATTTACAGGCTGACAGAACGCCTTTTAAAGGAACAGGGATTAACCTTTCAGGATGTGGAAAGCGTGGGGATCGGCATTCCCGGAACAGTGAACAAGGAAACAGACTGTATCGAGTATGCCAATAACTTCGGCTTTGAAAATGTGCCCTTTCTGAAAATGTTAAAAGACCTTTTTCCATGCCCTGTTTATGGGGAAAATGATGCCAAGGCTGCTGCCTGGGGCGAATATCTGGCAGGTGCAGGACGGTGCAGCCGTTCCATGACAGCCGTAACTCTGGGAACAGGAGTCGGCGGAGGTATTATATTGAACGGAAGGATACTGGAAGGAGACAATGGAGCAGCAGGCGAGCTGGGCCATATGGTGATCCATCAGAACGGACATCCTTGTACCTGTGGTCGGAAGGGCTGTCTGGAGGCTTATGCATCGGCTGCAGCTTTAGTGAGCCGGGCAAGAGAGGCTATGGAACGTTCGGATGAGTCCATGCTCTGGTCCCTCTGCAAAGGAGATCTGTCCGGAGTAAACGGCCGCATGATCTTTGAGGCATCAGAGAAGGGAGATTCCACAGCATGTGAGGTTCTGGACGGCTTTATGGAGGATTTGTCTGAGGGAATTGCCAATATTATCAATATTCTTCAGCCGGAGATACTCTGTATTGGCGGGGGCTTAAGCGGAGCCGGAGAGGCACTTTTAGCTCCGGTGAAGGAGAAAACAGCACCCAAAATCTATTCCAGAGCTTCCCAAAAGAACACCCGGATTCTCCTTGCAGAGCTGGGGAACGGAGCAGGCATCATCGGAGCAGCCTGCTTAAATGAGCAGAGATAAAGACAGAAATGTTAATAAGCCGTTAAAGTTCCGGCAAAACCTGTATTTTGCCATTGGAATAATTAAGGAGGCAAAGCCGGTGATTGGCCGGTCTGTGCTGTTGTCTGCTGCGGGGGTGGTTCTCACAGCAGGAATTACAGGGCTTTTTATCCATCTGATTTTGAAGCTTCCGCTTCTGGAGAGTCTTTTGACAGCTTCCGTGATCGGCTCCACGGATGCAGCCTCCGTGTTCGGCATTCTGCGGTCTAAAAATCTGAATCTTAAGGAGAATACTGCTTCCCTGCTGGAAATGGAATCCGGCTCCAATGACCCCATTTCCTATATGCTGACAGTGATTTTAACCGGACTTCAAATCGTCTTCATTTTGACATTGCAGAGGGAAAAACCATATTTGTATTCGCCGTGGCTGTTCTTGCCTATGCAGTTCCTGTGCTTTTGGGAGGAAACGGGTATTCAAAGGTATTTCTTCCCTCAGCGGCAATTATGGTATTCCTGACCCTGATTGGACGTCCACTTGCAGTGACGGTGCTTCTTGGAAGCTTCCGGTCTTTATGGGGACAGATCGGAACGGTTTCCTGGGCGGGGCTTCGCGGTGTGGCCTCTATTGTATTTGCCATTTATGCCGTACTGCGTCAGGTGCCGATGAAAAATAATCTGTTTAATCTGGTGTTTTGTATTGTTCTGTTATCCATTTCCATTCAGGGAACCCTGCTTCCATGGTTTTCCAGACGCCTGAAAATGATTGATGAAAAGGCGGATGTGCGCCTGACTTTTACGGATTATCATAGGTAATTGCGAAACAAGTTTTTAATTCTGATTAAAAATGTGAATTTTATCAGCAACCACTACTGTAATGAGCTGTGCAATTCCCGCAAGCAGCAAATCAGCATGCAGAGTTTTTTCATTCTGCGTTTTACGTCCGGCAACACAAAAGCTGTCCTTGAAGTGGTGAATGGATTTCTCAACAGCCACTGTCTCTTTCATGTATTTAAGGGCAGCGCCCCATAATCATCCTATTTAAATTCGCTGTACTTCTCTTCGCAGTACTGGCAGCGGTAAACCTCTGCCTTCTCATCTGCCAGGTAGAAGATATGGGGAAGCTCCTGTTCAATGGACGTGATGCAGCGGGGGTTCTTGCACTGAATCACATTGGTGATTTTCTTGGGAAGCTTTAATGCCCGCTTTTCGGCAATCTTGTCCCCGCGGATAATGTTCACCGTTATGTTGTGGTCGATGTAGCCCAATACCTTTAAGTCAACCGTATCCAGGCCGCCCTCGATTTTAATGATGTCCTTGCGTCCCATCTTGTTGCTGCGGGCGTTTTTGATGATGGCTACCTGGCATTCCAGCTTGTCCAGGCCCAGGTGATAGTAGATGTCCAGGCTCTTTCCTGCCTCAATGTGGTCCAGGACAATGCCTTCTTGTAATCCGCTGATGTTTAACATGGTTTCTGCACCTCCAGTAATCTCATGATTAATGCCATACGCACGTATACGCCGTACTGTGCCTGCTTGAAGTAGGCAGCCCTTGGGTCGTCATCCACTTCCACGGAGATTTCATTTACCCTGGGAAGAGGATGGAGCACATACATGTCTTCCTTGGCAAGTTTCATTTTCTTCTTATCCAGAATATAACAGTCTTTCAAACGGATGTAATCTTCCTCGTTGAAGAAGCGTTCCTTCTGCACACGTGTCATGTAGAGAATGTCTAACTGGCCCAGAGCGTCGTCCAGGTTGCCGACTTCCTCAAAGGGAACATTATTTGCAGTGAGCACGTCGTCACGGATGTTGTCCGGGATGCGCAGCTCAGGCGGGGATATCAGTATGAACTTGACGTTGGGGTAGCGGACCATGGCGTTGATTAAGGAATGTACGGTACGGCCGAATTTAAGGTCTCCGCAGAAGCCCACGGTCAGGTTGTCCAGACGTCCCTTCATGGAACGGATGGTCATAAGATCGGTTAAGGTCTGGGTGGGATGCTGATGGCCTCCGTCTCCGGCGTTGATGACCGGAATCTGGGCCTTCTGGGCAGCTACGAATGCAGCGCCTTCCTTTGGATGCCTCATGGCACAGATATCAGCATAACAGGAAATCATGCGGATGGTGTCGGCCACGCTTTCGCCTTTTGCGGCAGAACTGGAATTGGCGGATGAAAAACCTAATACACTGCCGCCCAGGTTCAGCATGGCAGCCTCAAAGCTTAAACGCGTCCGTGTACTTGGCTCATAGAAAAGGGTGGCCAGCTTCTTGCCGTCGCATACATGGGCGTATCCTGGAAGATTCTGTTCAATGTCCCTTGCAAGGGCCAGAAGGTCATCAATTTCTTCCACAGAGAAGTCTAAGGGATTCAATAAATGTCTCATGGGAGTCTCCTTTGCGCATTATATTGTAAAATATTGAATTTGGGAAATAGTTCGCACTCTACCAGTGCGATAGCCGGACCAGCCAGATATGGCACTGATTTGTGCCTCGTCATATTCTTACATAGAATGCGGTATAAGTCAAGTAAAAATTACAGGCTTTTATAAAAAATGATCGCTTTTTATTTGCAGGGTCTTCCCAGGACCTGTGTGATGTAGGCGCTGGGAGTCATGCCTGTTTTTTTCTTGAACAGCTGGGAAAAATACTGGGGGTTGTTTCCGAGTCCCACTTCCTGGGCCACATCCTGTATCTTATCCAGACCCTTGGAAGCCAGAAGCTGCTTGGCTGTTTTAATCCGCATGTCCGTCAGGTAGGTGGAAAATTTGGTGCCGGTCTCCTTCAGGAATTTTTTGCTGACATAGTCCACATTCATGAAGAGATAGTTTTTTGAAATATATTTAAGGGTCAGGTTGTCATCCTGCAGATTCCGGCTTACATAATCAAATATCTGCTGGGTCATGGTGCTGACGGACTGCCCGCTGTCAGGCTCTCTCAGTATTTCCTCCACCCGGTCAATGGCAAGGTTTTTTAAGTCCGTTAAGCACTGTTCATTTTCAATCCGGACCAGGAGTTCAGTCAGCCAGGTGGAGGAGAGGCAGGGACTGTTCAGGGTAAGCTTCATGAACAGGTTGCTGGCAATCTGTTTTAAAAAGGTGATGTCATTTATATCCTTTATGAGATCGGTCAGCTTCTGCATGGAATCCGGCTGCCGGTCCAGGATAGACTGGCATAGCTGCTCCAATTCATTGATATGGGTGTTGTAATTGCAGGTGTAGAGCAGATGAAAATTATTGATATAATAAATCATTCCAAAACGCCTTATTTTCTTGAGAACCACCACCAGAAGCTGTTCCAGGTTGGAATACAGTGTGGATTCGGTTTCCAGGGCTACGGCCTGGCCCGGATAGTGCCTCTGGCAGATGAAACGCTCCAGGTCCTGGTAGTTTGCGGCAAAGTCCTTAAAGAACAGAAGCAGTGTGTTATTGACGTATACGCCGTGGATGATGACGGAGGAAATATTTTGGCTGCAATACAGCCTTAAATCATCCAGAAACCTCTCCAGATGCTCAAAGGGCAGAAAATACACATAGTACAGCCTGTAGACCGTGAATTTAAAGTCAATATAGGATTCATAGGAACGGATGATATCCGGAAAACCCCGGTTCTGGCATATGCTGTCATTGATGATGCTGAAAATGACGTTGTGGTTCATGCTGTTGATTGCCATGAAGCGGTCTGATACAATCCGTTCCATGAGCTTCTGCTGGTAGCAGTCCTTCTTGCACTGTTCGATACAGTCAATGATCTGCAGCTCATTACAGGGTTTGAGAAGATAGTATTTAACCCCGTTTTTCATGGCTTCCTTGGCATACTCGAATTCCCCGTAGCCGGAGAGGATGATGAACTGTACGTTCAGGTCCGTACCGGAAATCCTGCGAATCAGTTCCAGGCCGTCCATGCCGGGCATCCGGATATCGGTCAGCACGATATCCGGCGTCTCGTCCATTATCATGTCATATGTTTCCATTCCGTTTTTGCACAGGCCCACCACCTCGATGTCGTATTCCTTCCAATTGATGATGGTGGATATGGTTTCGCGGATGATGCGTTCATCGTCCGCAATGATTAATTTAAGCATAGTCATCTTCCTCTGTTTTGTATGGTATAGTGATGATTGCAATGGCTTTTTCATTCTCGTTTTTAAAGGACAGTCCATAGGCTTCCCCAAAAAGCATCTGGATGCGCTGGTGGATATTGACCAGGCCGATGCCAAAGCCGTGGGCATTCTTGGTGCCGTCCTGAAGCTTTTCAAGAAGGCCGTCCTCGAATACAGAGCCTTCATTTGACACCTCCACAATCAGCAGGCCCCCTTCCTTCATGGTCCGTATGCTGATTTCACAGGTATCCATCATTTCCTCCATGCCGTAGCGTATGGCATTTTCCAGAAGGGGCTGGATGGTAAGGGGCAGTATAAGGGCTTTTCCCAGCTCTTCGGGACACTCCACATGGAACAGAAGCCGGTCCTCAAAGCGTATTTTCTGAATGGTCATGTAGCTTCCGGCCAGGCCGATCTCATAATCCAGGGTCACAAGAGGCTTTTTGCTGCTGAGGGTGGCCCGAAGCAGGGTTCCCAGGGATTCCACCATGGAGGAAATCTGCTGGTCCTTTAATGCCTTTGCCCGCCAGTTGATGGTTTCCAGGGTGTTGTATAAAAAATGGGGATTAATTTGGGATTCCAGCGCCTTAAGCTTTGCGTCGCGGCTTAAAATCTGATTCACATAATTGTTCCGGACCAGGTACTGGATACGGCCGGCCATGGTGTCAAAATGCTGGTGCAGCCTGCTGATTTCATCGGTCCGTTTACTGTAGTCCACCTCCACCTCAGGCATCTTAAGCTCCGTGCTGCTGAAAAACTCCATCTTCTGTATTAAAAGGTCGAAGTCCTTTAAAATGTAGCGGGTCAGGCGCCTGGAAAATGTCATGGCAGCGATGAAGCCTACAATGAGCATGGCCAGGATAAGGCGGTAGGCCATGCCTGTGGAATTGGAAATCTGGTCATAGGGGACCAGGTTTATGTAGGTCCAGTTGTAGTAGGGAATGGTGTTCTTAACTGCAAAATAGCTGTGACCGTTCTGGTGTACGATGCTGTAGGGCTGGCCGGTCTGTTTCATGAACCCATTGGCGGTTTCCGGGTCAATCCCGTCAGAGGTGTATATGAGCTGGTCCCCGTCAAAGAGAATGTAGCCGGAGTCGCCGTAGGTGGTTACCGCACGGTTGGCATCCCTTACAATCCGGTCCAGATCCACAAAGACCAGCAGGTCTCCCAGATGGTCCAGCTCCAGGTTGTATACCTTCCTGACGCTGCGGCTGAGTATATACAGGCCGTGGTCATAGTCAATGGTCCAGGTAATGGCTCCTTCCCGTTCCCTGGCCTTGTCCACCGCGTCCCGTACCGTGTCCGTATCCGCATTGTTTATGACCACGAAATTAGTCAGGTTTTGGAAATGCCGGTTATTTAACGCAATAGCAGCCACACCGTTATTTTTGTAGGCCTGCTGGTAATTGTTGATGGCTGCGCTGATTCGGGGGTTGTTGTCGGACCATATAAGGGGATCATCCGTACTGTCAATGCGGTTTAGGGAATCCTGAATCACGGAGGAGGAGATGATGACAGAGGAAAGGGTCTCGATGCTTTTTAAATTGCCGGAAATGGTCTGGGAGGAAAAGGACAGATTTCCGGCAATGGCCTTGTAGAGCTGTTCATTGTATGCATTGGAGGAAATGCGCAGCCCCATGAGCGCTATGAATAGAATCAGCACCACATTGGACAATACAACGGCCAGCAGTTTATTTTTCATGGAGAGATTTTCAAAATCACGTTTTATCTGGTTCAGGTATCTCATACGTTACTCCTGTTTTCAGTGGGAATTGACTGTCTTAGATTAATATAAACCATATCGTTCAACAGGACAAGGAAAAGTTGCATCCGCATAAACTGTATGAAAAAGTCGGAAAATTAACCATGGACATCGGTTTTATTGATTGGTTTGACAAGAAAAAGCAGGTATAATCAATTCATCAAAAGCAACTAAAGAACGAGGGAGGTTTTCAATCATGAAAAAGAAATTAGCACTTGTGCTTACAGCTGCCCTGGCGGCGGCAAGCCTGACAGCATGCGGCGGTTCCGGTACCGCAGATACAAAGGCGGCCGGTTCACAGGCAGAAGGAGCATCCGGGGAAAACGCTGCATCCGGGGATGGTTCGGAGATGGTGGTTGCCTGGTGGGGCAATCAGGTGAGAAATGTGCGTACACAGGCTATCTTAGAGCTGTATTCCGAACAGAATCCCGGAGTTACCTTTGACGGACAATTTTCAGAGTGGGCAGATTACTGGAACAAGCTGGCTACGGCCGCTGCCGGTCATTCCATGCCGGACATTGTCCAGATGGATTACAAGTATATCCAGCAGTATGTAAACAATGATTTGCTGGTGGACTTGACGCCTTATATTCAAAACGGAACCATCGACGTGGCAGACTGTAATGAAGATGTACTGAACTCCGGTAAGGTAGGGGACGGACTTTATGCAATCTGCAACGGCATCAATGCACCTGCGCTGCTGTACAACAAGACAGCCCTGGATGAGGCAGGCATCACGGTAAAAGATAATATGACCATGGACGAGTTCATTGCACTCTGCAAGGAAATCAGGGAAAAGACAGGATATAAGACCAACATTGCATATAACAATGGTGAGAATTTCATCGAGTATTTCCTGCGCGCCAATGATGTAGTCATGTTCGAGGACGGAAAACTGGGCGGAACAGCAGAGGATTATGTATCCTATTTTAAACTCTATGAGGATGGCATAAGGGACGGATGGGTTGTGGATCCTTCCATCTTTGCAGAGAGGACCATCGGATCCGTGGAGCAGGACCCAATGGTGTATGGTTCCAATCCTGAAACCATGTCATGGTGTGCGTTTAACTATACCAACCAGCTCACAGCCATCCGAAGCGCCGCACCTGAGGGTGTGGAGATTGCCATAACCACCTGGCCTTCAGCAGACCCTGTCAAGTCCGATTATCTGAAGCCAAGCCAGTTTTTCGCCATCACAAAGGACAGCACAAATCCGGAAGAGGCGGCAAAGGTCCTGAATTTCATCACAAACTCAGTGGAATGTAATGAAATCCTTCTGGGAGAGAGAGGCATTCCTCTGTCATCAGCAGTGGCAGATTCCATTGCGCCTAAGATGGATGAGACCAGCCAGGAAGTGATTAAGTTCATCAACGAAGTTGTATCTGACAATTCTTCCCAGATCAATCCGCCTGCTGCCGACGGTTCAAGCGAGGTAAACGATCTTCTGAATAAGCTGGAGGAACAGGTATGTTACGGTCAGATGACGGCTGAGGATGCCGGTCAGCAGCTGTTTACAGAAGGCTCAAAGATTATGGAGTCCAAGAAAAATTAGCAAATTAAAAAAGAGCGGCTGTTGTAGGTCGCTCTTTTCATAAGGCGAGGAGGAGAGGCTATGAAGGCATTAAAGCAGCAACAGCTCAGCAAGGAAAGTGTGGCCGGTGTCCTGTTTACACTGCCATTTACCATTGGATTCCTGCTGTTCATGATTGTTCCAATGGGAATTTCATTGTATTATTCGTTCTGTGATTATGACATTCTTTCACCGCCTGTTTTTACAGGACTTAAGAATTTTATTTCCATGTTCCAGGATGAAACGTTTTTTAAAACACTGAAGGTAACTTTTTTCTTTGCATTTGTGTCTGTTCCGCTCAAACTTCTGTTTGCTTTGATTGTGGCCATGCTCTTGCTGGAAAATTCCAAAATGTCCGGTTTCTACAGGGCAGCCTATTATCTTCCCTCCATTATCGGAGGTTCCGTGGCAGTATCCATCTTATGGAAGAGGATGTTTGCCATGGACGGCGTGGTGAATAAGCTTCTGGGAATGGTGGGAATCCAGACCAGCTTTTCGTGGCTGGGAGATACCAGAACAGCTATATGGGTCCTCATATTGCTGGTGGTCTGGCAGTTTGGTTCATCCATGCTTATCTTCCTCTCATCCTTAAAACAGGTTCCGCAGTCCCTGTACGAGGCGGCAGAGGTGGACGGCGCCAGCGCGCCGGCAAAATTCTTTAAGATTACCCTGCCCCTGCTGACCCCCACCATATTTTTCAACCTGGTCATGCAGATGATTAACGGCTTTCTGGCCTTTACCCAGTGCTATATCATCACCCAGGGAAAACCCATGAATTCAACCCTGCTCTATACTGTTTACATGTATAAGCAGTCCTTTGAATTCTACAACACAGGATATGGTGCGGCCCTTGCATGGGTCATGCTGGCTGTGATTGGTCTGATAACCCTGTTCCTGTTTGCAACGAAACGGTTCTGGGTATATGAAGGAGGGCTTTAATCATGAAAGAGAAGCGAGTGGTTAAAAAAGCAGTATACCATATCATTGTTTTCGTCATCGGCATCATCATGATTTATCCCCTTATATGGATGGTCATGAGTTCTTTTAAGGAGAACAGCACCATATTCTCCACAGCGGGCAGCCTGATTCCGGAGAAATTTATAGTCAGCAATTATTCCACGGGATGGAAGGGCTTTGGAAAGATTTCCTTTGCCACCTTCTTCAAAAACTCCATCTTCATCTCAGTGGTGGCCACCCTGGGAACCGTGGTCTCCTCCGCCCTGGTGGCCTACGGATTTGCTAGATTCAAATTCAGAGGCAAGAGCATCCTGTTTGCTGTCATGCTGCTCTCCATGATGCTTCCCGCCCAGGTACTCATGATCCCCCAGTATCTGTGGTATCAGAAGCTGGGCTGGGTGGGCTCCTATATGCCGTTGACTGTTCCATATTTCTTTGCCATACAGGGATTTTTTGTGTACCTGATTTCCAACTTCATCAGCGGTATTCCTACGGAGTTGGATGAAGCGGCCAAGATTGACGGATGTTCCTATGCAGGTATTTTTACCCGCATCATGCTGCCTCTTATAAAGCCGGCACTGGTCACGGCCTGCATATTCTCCTTCATGTGGAGATGGGATGATTTCCTTTCAGCCCTGCTGTATGTCAGCAAGTCCAGCATGTACCCTGTCAGCCTTGCGCTTAAGCTTTTTTGCGACCCGGGCTCGTCATCGGATTACGGCGCCATGTTCGCCATGGCAACCTTGTCCATACTGCCGTCCATCCTTATATTCCTGTTCTTCCAGAAATATCTGGTTGAGGGCATCAGCACCTCCGGCCTGAAAGGATGATGAAAATGGAACATGAGATGAAGATAATAGACGGACATGTCCATCTGGTACAGTGTATCGCCGGAACAGGGGCAGGAGGAGAGCTGCGCTTTGCCGGAAACGGCATGGCGGAATATGCATCAGGGGAACGGTTCCGAATGCTTCCTGATGAATTCAGCCAGGGAGTGGTGACTGCCGGGGATATTCTCAGGAAAATGGATGATAACGGAGTGGAGAAAGCAGTGCTGCTCCAGGGAAATTACTTTGGTTTCCAGAATCTCTATTCCATGGAGGCAGTGAAAAAATATCCGGACCGGTTTTGTGCCGCGGCTTCCTACGACCCTTTTTGCAGGGGCAAGGAACAGATACGAAAACACCTGTTTGAAGAGCTGGGTTTTCCAATTGTGAAGTTTGAGGTAAGTACCGGCTCTGGGCTCATGGCCAACCATTTCACGCTGCCCCTGGACGGGGATATCATGAAGGCCGAATATGATTATGCGGATGAACATGGTCTGGTGTTTGTCATTGATATAGGCAAATGCGGCAGTGAGAGCTGGCAGACGGACCGGCTTTTGAATGTGATAAAGGAGCATCCCGGCATGAAGTTTGTGGTCTGCCATCTGCTGGCCGTGTCCATGAGGGACGAGGATAAGCTTGTGGAAGGATTAAAGAAGCTGGCCCTGCCCAATGTGTGGTTTGATTTGGCTGCCCTGCCCCATAACTGCGGCCCTGACGCCTACCCCTATCCCAATGCGGTGAGGTATCTGAGGCATGGTATTGAGATAGCAGGGGCGGACAAACTCATTTTCGGAACGGATATACCCTCGGTGCTGAAGGAGGACAGCTATCAGCATTTTATACAGTACATCACATGCAGCGATGCATTTTCCCGGGAAGAAAAGGAACGAATCATGTACAGGAATGCAGAGCATGTATATTTCAAGTAAACATATTAAGGAGGAAGCTATGAAGTATAGCGATAATAAAGTTAAGGATATTCAGATTGCATATATAGGCGGCGGTTCCAGGGGATGGGCCTGGACCTTTATGACAGACCTTGCCCTGGAGGACCAGATCAGCGGTACCATACGTCTGTATGATATTGACGGCGGCGCGGCTAAGAACAATGAGGTGATTGGCAACCGTCTGATGCAGAGGGACGACGCCAAAGGAGACTGGAAGTTTGAGACCAGCGCAAGCCTTAAGGACGCCCTGACAGGCTGTGATTTCGTTGTCATTTCCATCCTGCCCGGCACCTTTGACGAGATGGAGTCTGATGTTCACCTTCCGGAGCGCCTGGGAATCTACCAGTCTGTAGGCGATACGGCAGGGCCGGGCGGAATGGTCCGCGCCCTGCGCACCATACCCATGTTCGTGGAGATTGCCGGGGCCATAAAAGAATATGCGCCAAAGGCATGGGTCATTAATTATACCAACCCCATGTCACTGTGTGTAAAGACATTGTATCATGTATTTCCGGAAATCAAGGCATTCGGGTGCTGCCATGAAGTCTTTGGCACCCAGAAGGTCCTTAAGGGAATCTGCGAGGAGGGCAGCAGGGAAACAGATATTGACTGGCATGACATCCATGTAAATGTGCTGGGCATCAACCATTTCACATGGTTTTCAAGCGCTTCCTATAAGGGGATCGATTTGTTCCCTGTTTACAGGGAGTATATTGACAGGCATTTTGACCAGGGATATGAAGTGGAAGGCGAAAACTGGATGAATTCCTCCTTTAAGTGCGCCAACCGGGTCAAGATGGATCTGTTTAAGAGGTACGGCCTGATTGCGGCGGCAGGGGACAGGCATCTGGCTGAATTCATGCCCGGAAATGAGTACCTGGATGACCCGGAGACAGTGGCATCCTGGAAATTCGGCCTGACCACGGTGCAGTGGAGAAAGAATGACCTGAAGGAGAGACTGGATAGGAGCCGCAGGCTGGCATCCGGTGAGGAAGAAGTCAAGCTGGAACCTACCGGCGAGGAGGGAATCCTTTTAATCAAAGCGCTCTGCGGCCTGACAAGGGTTGTCAGCAATGTGAATATCCCTAATACGGCCTGCCAGATTACCAACCTGCCCGCGGGTGCCCTGGTGGAAACCAACGCGGTCTTTGAAAAGGATCACATCTATCCGGTGGTTGCGGGAGCAGTGCCGGAAAATGTAAAGGAACTTCTGATGCCCCATCTGGAGAACCATGAGCTGATTATGGAAGCAGCCCTTAATCCGGATAAAGAAAAGGTGGTCAGGGCATTTATGAACGATCCCCTTGTAAAGGGAAAGAACTGCCGGGAAGAAGATGTCAGGCTTCTGGTGGATGACATGATCAAGAATACGCTTAAATATCTTCCAAAAGGATGGGAATAGACGAAAATGAAGCACGATGGCGAATTACTTAAATTCACAGACGCATTTATTATCAATCTTGCGCCGGTACCCCGGAAAGAGCCGTTTTACGATGCAACCGGAGGACCGTTTACCCATTCCAAGACATGAAATGGCTGAAGAAAAACGGCTATCTGCTGTCCTATGAACGCTGCTCCTGAACCGTACTGTGAAATATTAAGAACCCCTCAAAACCGGGCCCCGCTTAAAACCAGCGGGGCCCGGTCTTTTGCTGCGCTCCGGCCTGATTTACTTTACAATTACCTGTTTTCGTGTTACATTTGCTACTGAAAACGGATAGGGTGTAAGGAATTATTAAAGGAAGATTAAAGAAAAACAGAAGAACAAATCACCTTCTCTGTGCTATACTGAACAAAATCAGTAACAGTCTGTCCATAGAGGCTGTTATCCGGATTGGAGCGCTTTTACGCCCCGGAAAGGAGGCTGGATTTGGCACAGGAACAGTTGACCGTGTCGTCGGTCCCTGAGAAACAGGATGCAGGAGAAAAAGACACAGGAAAAGAAAATACTGGAAAAGAAAACAGGCCCGTGGTCATACGGGTAAAGAATTTATATAAGATATACCGGGTAGGCGATATCAAGGTCCGGGCCCTGGACGGACTGGATTTTGACATATATAAGGGAGAATTCGTTGCCATCGTGGGGGCCTCCGGTTCCGGCAAATCCACCCTTCTCAACATGCTGGCCGGATTGGAAAAGCCCACCAAAGGGGAGATTGAGATTGGCAGGGTCCATATAGAGAAGATGACGGAGCGCCAGCTGGTGAGCTTCCGCCGCGAAAAGGTGGGGTTTATCTTCCAGGCATACAACCTGTTAAATACCATGAATGCCCTGGAGAACGTAGCCCTTCCCCTTTCCTTTCGTGGTGTTTCCAGAAGACAGCGGCTTAAGGAGGCCAGGAAATATATGGATTTGGTAGGCGTGGGAGGCCAGGCCAGGCATATGCCCAACCAGATGTCCGGCGGACAGCAGCAGCGTGTGGGAATTGCCAGGGCCCTGGTGGTAAATCCCCAGATTATATTTGCCGATGAGCCCACGGGAAACCTGGATTCCAAGACCACCATGGAGGTGCTGCGCCTGATGCAGAAGATTGTCAGGGAGCAGAACCAGACCCTGGTCATGGTTACCCACGACAACAATCTGGCCTCCTATGCGGACCGGAGAATCCGAATCATGGACGGCCGGATTGTGGGAATCGAGACAGGCGGCAGAGAAGCGTTATATGAGGGGAATGCAGAGAAAAAGGAGTGCAATGAGAATGAGAGCAAATAAATGGTGCAAAGGCCTGACGGCGTTCCTGGCAGCCTGTATGCTGGCCGGGATGCATTCGTCCAGTGCGGCGGCCAGCGATTACAAATTGGGCTATAACACCAATGCCAGTGAAAATGATTATGTATTTACTACAAAATCACCCAAAGGGACCATAGGAAAATCCATGTCCATTCCCTTCCGTATCAGGGCCACGGATGAGGATATGGAGAACCTGCGCATCAGTCTCCTGCAGACCAATGAGTTCCAGCAGATAGAGGAGAGGGGAAACGGGGATTACTCCGTTGACTACTATCCCTTTGAAATCATGGAGACCACCTTTGTGGCCAAGAGCGTGGGAACCATCAAGAAGGGCAATGTAAAGAGCGTGTCCCTGTCAGCCAGGGTGCGGCGGGACGCCCTTCAGGGATACTACAGCATTCCTGTGCTGCTGGAATGGGACGGCGGTTCCGATACAGATTATATCAACGTATGGATTTCCACCTCATCCACATCCGGAGCGGACGAGGAGGAGGACAAAAAGGAAGGCAATTACTTTGTGGTGGGTGAGAACCAGCCCACGCCCAGGGGAGTCTATCCCAATGTCATGGATTACACCGTAAACTTCCGCAACAAGAGGGAGACCACGGCCCAGGATGTGACGGTCAGCATGCAGCTCTCAGAGGACGATGCCAAATTCCCCTTTGAAATCAACGACGGCAACTATGACCGCACCTTTGAGCGCGTGCAGCCGGGAGAAACCGTATCGGCTCCCTACAGCATGGCAATCCGCAAGGATTCCTACACGGGTTATTATCCAATCAAATACACCATCACCTTCCGCTTAAGCTCTGAGGGAGATCTGCACACGGAGGAGGGAACCTTTTACGTACATATCGTGTCCAAGGATAAAGAGGACGACCTGGGTGATTTTAACGCCAACGACAGGACCAGGGCCAGGCTGATTGTGGAGAGCTATCACACGGTCCCGGAGAAAATCTACGCAGGGGACGAGTTTGAGCTGATTCTTAACATGAAGAACGCATCCACCTCGGTTCCTGCCAGCAACATTCTCTTTAACCTGGAGTCGGAGAAGGTATCGGACAGCGCCGTGTTTACCACGGAGTCAGGCACCTCCTCCCTGGTAGTGGACAATATGGCTCCCGGACAGACCACCGAGGTCAGGGCCAGATTCACGGCCAGGGCAGGAGTGGACCAGCGCTCCTACGCCATCACGGTAAAGGAGAAGTACGACAGCCCCGAATTCAAGAACGCGGAGGAAAGCATTGTAGTGGACATCCCTGTAAAGCAGTATGCCCGGTTAAGCACCAGCACCATTGACGTTATGCCGGACAGCTTAACCGTGGGATCTGAGTCCAATGTCATGTTTGGCATCAACAACACGGGAAAGGTCATCCTCTACAACGTGACCGTGACCTTTGAGGCGGATTCCATCAAGACCACGGACGCCTATGTGGGAAACATCAAGCCGGGTGAAACGGGCAACGTGGACACCATGCTGACAGGCGTGGCCCCCACCCTGGATGAGGGAACGGTGCGCATCCGCATTGATTACGAGGATGAAAACGGCGTTCCCGCCGAACCGGTGGAAAAGGAGCTGACCCTCATGGTCATGGAGGAGATGGAACAGAACTGGGATGATACGGGAGCGGCCATGGATGCAGGCAGCATGGACGCCGAGGCAGCGCCGTCCTTCTGGAGTAAATATAAGTTCCTGGTGATTGCCGGTGTGGTGGCAGCGGCCGGTATTGCTGCCGCGGTTGTCATCCGAATCAGGAAGAAACGCAAGGCGGCAAGGGAAGAGGATGTGGACAATGAGATTTCCTGATCTCGTAATCATGAGCATTAACAACTTAAGACGCAGGAAGCTGAGAACGGTACTGACCGTGCTGGGAGTTATCATCGGTACGGCGTCCATTGTGGTCATGGTATCCCTGGGAATCGGACTGGACCAGATGTTCATGGAACAGATTTCCTCCTGGGGAAGCCTGACCACCATCAACGTGTATTCCGGCTCATCCTATGGCGGCGCGGTGGTGGCTGGAGGGGGCGGGAGCAGCAAATCCTCGGATCCCACCTACATCACAGACGATGTCATAGCACAGTTTGGCCGTCTGCCCCATGTGACCGGGGTATCCCCGGTCCTGGAAATCAATGTGCTCATGCGCCAGGGAGCCTACGAGGCCCAGTATCTGTCCCTTATGGGCGTAAGCCAGTCCTTTCTGGAGCAGATTCCCCTGGGCGAAGGCAGGCTGCCGGAGCCGGGAGAGATGGGCATGGTGGTGGGCAATACGGTCCAGCAGAATTTTTATAATTCCAAGACAGGCCGCGGGTACTGGGACACAGGCGAGATGCCGGATGTGGACTTTATGAATAAGCCTCTTTTTGTGATTTTTGACGTGGATGCTTATTTCCAGACCAGAAATGGTTCCGTCGGTTCCTCGGAGGACGGCCAGACCCCGGTGAAACCGCCGAAAAAGTATATGCTGAATGCAACCGGAATGGTGGAGGGCGGTCCGGACGACTGGAATTCCTATTCCTATAATGTGTACACGGATATAGACGGCCTGAAAGCCCAGCTGCGCAAGGTGTTTAAAAAGGGAACCGTCATACCGGGGCAGCCCACCAATAAAAAAGGAAAGCCCCTTAACTATCTGACCTATAACCGGGCGCAGATATTTGTGGACGATATGGAATATGTCCAGGCGGTGCAGAAGCAGATAGCGGACATGGGATTCCAGGTCAGCAGCCAGGCGGACTGGATGGAGAGCACGAAACAGCAGTCCAGCATGATACAGGCTGTCCTCGGCGGCATCGGAGCCGTTTCACTGTTCGTGGCAGCCATCGGCATCGCCAACACCATGATGATGTCCATTTATGAGAGGACAAAGGAAATCGGAGTCATGAAGGTACTGGGCTGCGATATGGGAAATATCCGCAACATGTTTCTCATTGAATCCGGTTTTATCGGCTTCATGGGAGGTGTCGCCGGAATTCTTCTCAGTTACAGTATCTCGGTGGTTATCAACCGGTTTGTAAACCTGGAGGAAATGAATGGCCTGACAGGCAACCTGTCCAGAATACCGCCCTGGCTTTCCGTGGCAGCCGTGGTCTTTGCCATCTTTGTGGGCATGGCAGCCGGATTCATGCCGGCCATGCGCGCTATGAAGCTGAGCCCCCTGGCAGCCATCCGAAATGAATAGGGAAAATATGCCGGTATTGGAGACAGCTTTCCTGAACACTCTTGATTAGTAAAACTTCTAAAAAAGGGTTGCAATATTAGAAAAAAAGATATATATTAATGGTAGGGCGTGTGACTGGCGGATAGTGGAGCAACCACAGGGAGCACGCAGTACCATGAACTAGTTTGAGCCGACCGCCTGGGCATGCATATTTTTTGCGTGTCCGGGAGCCGGCTCTTTTAAGTTTCAGAAACCTATTAAGCCGAATGGAGGAATCAGTATGAATCAGATGTCACTGGAACAGGAACTGAAAAGCAATGCTTATCCCGGACGGGGAATCGTCATCGGGCGCTCTGATGATGGAACAAAGGCAGTAACCGCCTATTTTATCATGGGCAGAAGCGCCAACAGCCGCAACCGCGTGTTTGTGGCGGATGGGGAAGGGATCCGTACCCAGGCATTTGACCCCGCCAAGTTAGAGGACCCAAGCCTGATTATATATGCCCCTGTACGGGTTCTTGGAAACAAGACTATTGTGACCAACGGGGACCAGACAGACACCATCTACGACGGGATGGATCACCAGATGACCTTTGAGCAGTCCTTACGATGCAGGGAATTCGAGCCAGACGCGCCTAACTACACACCGCGGATCTCCGGCATCTTGCATATTGAAAACGGCAATTACAACTATGCCATGTCCATTTTAAAGAGCGACAACACAAATCCGGATTCCTGCCTGCGCTTTACCTATGCCTATCAGTCACCGGCAGCGGGAGAGGGACGTTTCATCCACACCTACATGCGTGACGGCAATCCACTTCCCAGCTTTGAGGGAGAGCCTAAGAAGGTGGGCATAAGCGGGGACATCGATGCCTTTACGGATTTGGTCTGGAACAGCCTTAACGAGGACAACAAGGTGTCCCTGTTCGTGCGTTATATCGATATTGCCGCCGGCACATATGAGACGAGAATCGTAAATAAAAACAAATAGGGAGCGAGGTAACATTATGAAAGAACTGGCACTTAAATACGGCTGTAACCCAAATCAGAAGCCTTCCAGAATATTCATGGAAGGGGACAGGGAGCTTCCCATCACAGTACTGAGCGGCAGACCCGGCTATATCAATTTCATGGACGCGTTAAACGGCTGGCAGCTGGTAAAAGAGCTGAAGACAGCCACAGGACTTCCGGCAGCCGCCTCTTTCAAGCATGTATCCCCTGCCGGGGCAGCCGTGGGCCTGCCTCTTGACGATACGCTGAGGAAGATTTACTGGGTGGACGACATGGGCGAACTCTCACCTCTGGCCAGCGCCTATGCAAGGGCAAGGGGAGCAGACCGCATGTCCTCCTTCGGGGACTTTATCTCTCTGTCCGATGTGTGCGACGCGGACACGGCCAGAATCATTAAGCGGGAGGTGTCTGACGGCGTTATCGCCCCGGGATATGAGCCGGAAGCCCTGGAAATCCTTAAGTCCAAGAAAAACGGTAACTACAATGTCATCCAGATCGATCCGGATTATGAGCCGGAGGCCCTGGAGCGCAAGCAGGTATTCGGCATCACCTTTGAGCAGGGACATAACAACCTGGAGATCAACAGGGACCTTCTGGAGGACATTGTCACTGAGAACAGGGATCTTCCGGATTCTGCCAAGATTGACCTGATGATTTCCCTCATCACCCTGAAATACACGCAGTCCAACTCCGTATGCTATGTAAAAGGCGGACAGGCCATCGGCATCGGCGCGGGACAGCAGTCCAGGGTACACTGTACGCGCCTGGCAGGCAGCAAGGCGGACAACTGGTATCTGCGCCAGGCTCCCCAGGTAATGAACCTTCCTTTTGTGGACAGCATCAAGAGGGCTGACAGGGACAATGCCATTGATGTCTATATGGGAGATGATTACATGGATGTACTGGCTGACGGAAGATGGGAAAAGACCTTCAAGGTAAAGCCTCCTGTATTCACCGCTGAGGAAAAGAGGGCCTGGCTGGACACCATGACAGACGTGGCCCTGGGCTCCGACGCCTTCTTCCCATTTGGTGACAATATTGACAGGGCCAGCAAGAGCGGCGTGAAATACGTGGCGCAGCCCGGAGGTTCTGTCCGCGACGACCAGGTCATCGAGACCTGCAACCAGTACGGAATGGTGATGGCATTTACGGGAATCCGTCTGTTCCACCACTAATGGTTTTATGCAAAGTTTAATAAAGTAAACAGACAGCGCCTGCGGCAAATTCCATAAAAGGGAATGCCATGGGCGCTTTTTTGCGCTGATTTGCAGCATTTTGTTAGTGTTTTGCTCCGCGTTCCCTCTGTATTTCCGGTTGCCCTAATGGCAGACCAAGGGTATAATGGTACATAAATTGTCATTGGGAGGAAAAAGGGTATCATGATTACAGATTTAACGGTGGAGCATCCGAAAAAAACACTGTGGCGGTTTGCGCTGCCCATGTTCATAAGCGTCATGTTCCAGCAGTTTTACAATATTGCGGACAGCAGCATTGCGGGCCGGTTTGCAGGGGAGGACGCGCTGGCAGCCGTGGGGGCCTCCTATCCCATTACGGTGATATTTATGGCCTTTGCTGTGGGAAGCAACCTGGGAGCTTCCGTGGTGGTGTCCAGGCTCTTTGGGGCAAAGGACATAGGCAGGATGAAGACGGCTGTCCACACGGCATTCATTGCCTGCGGCGCCATGAGCCTGATTCTGACCGTTCTGGGATATGCCTTTTGCGGGGATATGATGCGGGTAATCCATACCCCGGACAACATATTCGCGGACGGAGAGCTGTACCTTAAGATCTATGTGTACGGGCTGATATTCCTGTTCCTCTACAATGTATGTACAGGCATATTCACGGCCCTGGGGGATTCCAGAACGCCCCTTTATTTCCTTATCGGCTCATCCCTGGGAAATATAGCGCTGGATTACTGGTTCGTGGCCCGGCTGGGACTGGGGGTGGCCGGAGTGGCATGGGCTACCTTTATTGCCCAGGGGGGTTCCGCCATCCTGGCTCTGGGTACCCTGGCCAGGCGTCTGGGCGCCCTTAAGACCGACCGGAAGACAGTGCTGTTCAGCGCCGCGTTGCTGGGGCAGATAGCAGCCATCGCAGTGCCCGGCATTATGCAGCAGAGCGTATTGTCTGTGGGAAATATGTTTGTCCAGGAAATCGTGAACCGGTATGGATCCGCTGTCATTGCGGGTTATTCCGGCGCCATCAAACTCAATACCTTTGCCATCAATGCATTCATGTCCCTGGGAGGCTGTCTGTCCAGTTATACGGCCCAGAATCTGGGAGCGGGAAAGAAAGAGCGGATTCTCCTGGGCTTTAAGACAGGTGTCAGACTGTCCTTTTATGCCGCGGTTCCGTTTTTCCTGCTGTATTTTGTGTTCAGCCGCCAGATGATGGGACTGTTCCTGGGGGCGGGAAGCACCCGGGCCATACAGTCCGGCATGGAGTTCCTGCGCATTGTAAGCCCCATGTATTTCATGATTTCCATTAAGCTCATGACAGACGGCATCATCCGGGGCTCCGGTGCCATGACCTATTTCGTGATGGCCACTGTGCCGGATTTAATTCTCCGGATTATCGTGGCCAATATCCTTACGCGGCATTTCGCAAGCACGGGTATCTGGATGGCCTGGCCCTTTGGATGGATTGCGGCTGCCCTGCTGACTATGATATTTTACAGGAGGATTGTCACGGGGAAATATCGTATACGTATCTGATGGGGAAAAGTTGCGGTTAGAACCATTCAGCAGAGACAGTGGTTCATTGGCTGTATTACCACAAGGATTCCTATTATGTACTTTATGTTTCCCTGATAGAAGGCGCCCGCATTACACAGGTCCAGACCCATATCATCGTGCCCGGGGTCAAATATATCATGAATGGACAGGAAGGATAAAAGCGGCCTGGACAGTGATGGGATCTGCGCCCCCTGGCTGAGATGTGGGCATGGAACATGTGAAGGTTTTGCGAAATGTCTTTCATGGAAGTATTTGACTCTTGAATCATCAAATCCTTTATGCTAGGATAAGTTTATTAAAAATTATTAACAAAGCTCTAACAAAAGGCGGCAATGGTGACAAAAGAAAATAAGATAAAGATTATAAAATATATATGGTATATAGTGGGAACCGTGAGTCTGCTAATGGCCCCAGTGGTGTCATACTTTATGTTTGAGTATGTCACGGGGAACCTGGACACGGTTCCTTATTATATGGCGGTCCTGAACATAGGCTGGATTTATGTGCTGTATCTGGCTTTGTTTGCCGTCACGGGGAGGACCAGAATCGCCGTGCCCGCTGTCTCCTGCGTCCTCTATGTCATTTCCCTGGCTGAGACCTTTGTGGTGGCCTTCCGGAGCCGCCCCATTATGCTGTGGGATGTGATGGCATTCAGGACAGCCATGACCGTGTCCGGCAACTATGAATTTTTTATCACCCGCCAGATGAAGACAGCCTTTGTCCTGCTGTTGCTTATGAACGTATTCCTGTGGTTCACACCGCGCCGGGTCAGAGGCTGGAAGCTCCGCCTTGCGGTGGGAGGCGGCATCGCTGCGTCCATAGCGGGTTACGGGGCCTGGTTCTTCGCCGTTCTGGTCCCTTCCTGGGGGCTTGGCATCAACATGTGGGCCATCAACGGGACATACCAGGAATACGGTTATGTGCTGTCCACCGCGGTCTCCCTGCAGTATGTGGTAAAGAAGCCGCCTCAGGGGTACAGTAACGCCAGGCTTAAGGAGATATATAACCGCCTGGAGGAGAGTATATATGCGGAAGCGGGAAATGGTCAGGCTTATCCGGTAAAAAGCCAGGCCTATCCGGAGAGCCCGGAGAATCCGGAGAATCCGGAGAACCGGCCGGAGGAGGGGCAGCCTGTAACGCCGGTCAATCTAATATGCATTATGAACGAGAGCCTGGCAGAGCTTAAGACGGCAGGCGATTTTACCACCAATACAGAATATTTCCCCTTTATGGACAGCCTTGAGGAAAACACGGTCAGGGGCAGCCTTTGTGTGCCCGTGTTCGGTTCCATGACGAGCAACACAGAGTTTGAGTTTCTTACCGGGGACTCCATGGCCCTGCTGCCTGCCAATTCCATTGCCTACCAGTTCAATGTAAAACCAGATACCTATTCCATGGTCAGTACCCTGAAGGACCAGGGATATTACAGCGTGGCAATGCACCCTTATCCCGGAGAAAACTGGAACCGGGTGGAATGCTATCAGAATATGGGATTTGATGCGTTCCTGGACCAGGAATTTTACGAGGGCAGCGAGGAACTTCGCAACTATGTAAGCGATGAGGCGGATTACCAGAAGCTGATCCAGGTGGTGGAAGCCAAGGAAAATCCTGAGGATAAGCTGTTTATCTTCAATGTAACCATGCAGAACCACGGCGGATATGAGGGGACCTATGACAATTTTGAACAGGAGGTGTGGCTTACCGGAGAGTACGAGGGAAAATATCCAAAGACGGACCAGTACCTGTCCCTTATGAAGCGGTCGGACCAGGCATTCCAGTATCTGGTGGAGTATTTCAGCCGGATAGACGAGCCTACCATGATTGTCATGTTCGGGGATCACCAGCCCAGCGTGGAGGATGAATTTTACGATGACATAGCCGGCATGCCTAGTTCTGAGATCACGGTGCAGGAACATCTCATGTGGTACGAGACCCCATTTATTATATGGACCAACTACAGCATGCCCTCCGAGGATATGGGGCGTCTCGGGGCTGTTTACCTGTCCTCAGAGGTCCTGTGGAGGGCCAATCTTGAAATGACGCCCTATAACCGGTTCCTGCTTGCCATGAAGGAGGACCTTCCGGTGGTCCATTTCCTGGGCTGTTATGACAGGGAGGGAACCTACTATTACTGGGCCAAGGCAGAGTCGGAGCGTTGCCCCTATCAGGACACGGTACTGGATTATGAGGCCCTTGTGTACAACCACAGCCTGGACCGGAAGAAGTTTAAGGAGTTGTTCGTCATAGATTCGGAAAATAGTATAAGCCAATAAAAACTTGTAAAAGCACTTGGCAAGCTGCCCCCGCATAGAATAAGATTAAGAATATGCAGGGTGGCTTTCTTTGAAGACTTTTCCGAAACCATTATCAGCAGGAGAGGAAAAAGAGTATCTGGAACGCTGCAAAGAGGGCGACCAGTCTGCCAGAGATATGCTGATTGAGCATAATATGCGTCTGGTAGCCCATGTGGTAAAAAAGTATCAGGGCTCTGATTACGACATGGAGGACCTGCTGTCCGTGGGAACCATAGGCCTTATTAAGGCAGTGAATACATTTAACGCAGATAAAGGCTCACGACTGGCCACCTATGCAGCCAGATGCGTGGAAAATGAGATACTGATGCTTCTGCGGGCAAGCAGGAAGTATTCCAAGGAAGTGTCCCTTTTTGAGCCCATCGGAATAGACAAGGACGGGGAGACTGTCAGTCTGGTGGATGTGATAGAGATGGACAATAAAGAGACGCTGGATACCATGATTTTCAAACAGGATGTAAAGGAGCTTTATGAGGCCTTTGAGTCCTGTCTGACAGAGACAGAGAAGACGGTTCTGGGGATGCGCTACGGGCTGTACCGTGGGAAGGAGCATACCCAGCGGGAGATTGCCGGCAAGCTGGGCATCTCCCGTTCTTATGTGAGCCGGATTGAGAAAAAGGCAATTGAGAAGATACGGACAGAGTTTGCAAAACACGGTTAAGGGGTGCCATTCAAAAAATATTGTAAAAAGATAGAAGAATTGTGCATTGTTTTATTGCAGCTTTCCCTTTATACTAGTTATAACAGGCGGAACAGTCAGACAGCTTAACCTGTTCCGCCTTTTTGCAGCAATCAATTGTTCGTAAGGAGGAGATATCATGGCTATTTTAGTGACTGGTGGCGCCGGCTATATCGGAAGCCATACCTGTGTGGAACTGCTGACAGCGGGTTATGATGTGGTTGTAGTAGACAACCTTTATAACTCCAGCGAGAAGGCACTGGAGAGAGTAGAGAAGATAACAGGCAGGAAGGTAAAGTTCTACGAGACAGACCTTCTGGACCAGCCGGCCCTTAAAGAAGTGTTTGACAAGGAGGAAATTGATTCGGTCATCCATTTTGCAGGTCTTAAGGCAGTGGGGGAATCCGTGCGCAAGCCTCTGGAGTATTATCACAATAATATCACGGGCACCCTGATTCTCTGCGGTGAGATGCGCAGCCATGGGGTCAAAAATATTGTATTCAGTTCTTCCGCTACCGTGTACGGAGATCCGGCAGAAATTCCCATCACTGAGAACTGCCCCAAGGGAGAGATTACCAATCCTTACGGACGGACCAAGGGCATGCTGGAGCAGATTCTGACGGATTTACATACGGCGGATCCGGAGTGGAACGTGGTGCTGCTGCGCTATTTCAATCCCATCGGCGCCCATGAGAGCGGACTGATTGGAGAGGATCCCAAGGGAATCCCCAACAACCTGGTACCCTATATTGCCCAGGTGGCAGTGGGAAAACTGGACCATCTGAATGTATTTGGCGATGATTATGACACGCCGGACGGTACCGGGGTCAGGGATTACATCCATGTGGTGGACCTGGCAAAGGGCCATGTAAAGGCAGTGCAGAAGCTGCAGGATAAAGAGGGCGTCAGCATCTATAACCTGGGAACCGGCGTGGGCTACAGCGTGCTGGATGTGCTCCATGCATATGAGAAGGCCTGCGGCAGGACGCTGAAATACGAGATTCAGCCCCGCCGTGAAGGCGATGTGGCTACCTGCTATTCCGATTCAGCCAAGGCAAAGCGTGAGCTGGGCTGGGTGGCTGAGAAGGGAATCGAGGAGATGTGCGCTGATTCCTGGAAATGGCAGTCCATGAATCCCAACGGGTACAGGGATTAAAGATAAATCTAAATTCCGGACAGAATGATGTTTCATTGATTTTTCCGATAATTGAGAGGCCTGCGGCCGGATTCGCGTCATATGATATGGCGGGGATAGGCGCAGGCCTCTTTGTAATTGGGTTTCATCCATAGGGATGTCTGAAAATAATTGTTTGCGAATACTGGACTTAAAATAACAGCCTGAAAATAGTTGAATCATTGATAATAGCATCCCTAAAAATTTGCTGGCGAGCAAAAAGAACAAATGTTCTTTTTGCAATTGCATTTGCCTGAATTCTGTGCTATACTATCAGGACAAACATACGTTCCGGATGGTGATATCATGTTGATACAGGAGAATTTAAGCGTACAGGAAAAGTTAAAGATACTTACGGATGCAGCCAAGTATGACGTGGCCTGCACATCCAGCGGGGTAAGGAGAAAGGGAAAGGCAGGCAGTATAGGAAACACATCGGAAGCCGGAATCTGCCACAGTTTTTCAGCGGACGGCAGATGTATTTCCCTTCTCAAGATTCTGTTTACCAACCAGTGTATCTACGATTGCAAATATTGCGTGAACCGCTGTTCCAATGATGTGGTGAGGACTGCCTTTACGCCGGATGAGGTGTGTAAGCTCACCATTGAATTTTACCGCAGGAATTACATCGAGGGGCTGTTTCTGAGCTCGGGTATTTTGTATAACGCCAATCATACCATGGAGCTGATTTACGAGACCCTGCATAAACTCAGGAACCAGTGGCATTTTAACGGATACATCCATGTGAAGACCATACCGGGGGCTGCCCCTGAGCTGGTGGAGCGGATGGGTTTTTTAGCTGACCGCATGAGCATCAATCTGGAGCTTCCCACGGCCGAGGGACTTAAGAATCTGGCTCCCGGGAAGACCAGAGATAAGATATTAAAGCCCATGCGTCAGGTACAGCAGGGCATTGCGGTGTCCAGCCATCTTCTGGGATATGACAGGGAATTTAAGAAGACCTATGCCGCGGAGCGGGCTGGTTTTGCAGGCGGTGCTGCCCTGATTCGTCCGGAGCTGGCACAGCCAGACGCTCTTTTGCTGGGAAACCATGGTTTATCCGGCAGCGGTCAGGATGGTCCGGGTGATGGACAGAAGTCCATGGAGAGGGCCGGGAGAGAAAGAAGGCACCTTTCCGACTCCCGGTATGCCAGGACGCCCTTTGTGCCTGCGGGCCAAAGTACCCAGATGATTGTGGGGGCCACACCGGAGAACGATTACCAGATGATGGCTGTCACACAGGCCTTGTATGAGAATTACGGCCTTAAGAGGGTCTTTTATTCTGCCTATGTGCCGGTCAACGACGACAGCTGTCTGCCTTCCGTGACAGCCAGACCTCCTCTGTTAAGGGAACACAGGTTATATCAGGCGGACTGGCTGCTCCGGTTCTATGGATTTAAGGCTGAGGAGCTGCTGTCGGAGGAACAGCCGAATTTCAATGTATTCCTGGACCCCAAGTGCGACTGGGCCCTGCGCCACCTGGAGCTGTTCCCGGTGGAAATCAACAGGGCTTCCTACGGGGAACTTCTCAGGGTCCCCGGCATGGGGGTAAAGTCGGCCCAGAGAATTGTGAATGCCAGAAAGCAGGGCAAACTCCTGTTCGAGGACTTAAAGAAGATGGGGGTGGTCCTGAAGCGGGCCAGATATTTCATCACCTGCAAAGGACGCATGATGGAAGGCACCAGGCTGGACCAGGATTATATTACATCCTGTCTTGTGGGAGATGAGAGGCGCAAAGCCTGGGATATTGAGAACAGAGACAGCTTCCGCCAGCTCACTCTCTTTGATGACATGCATCTGGAGATGCCGGTGACAAGCGAAGACCATTATGCTTCTGTGACAGGAAGCCTGTAAGGATTGAGGAGGTGGACGATATGACAGTTTACATGTGCGAGCCATGGCTTGAGGGGATTCTCTGCGGCGTATACGATGCATGGTCTGAACCGGCCGGCCATGGGAATGTCCGGCTGGCCGTCAAGGGGGAGTATGAGGAATTGGAGCTTTTTGCGGAGTACAGGGAGGTACAGAGCTGCCCGGAGAAAGCGGAGAAGGTCATCCGTTCTGTGTGCGCTAAACTCTCTCAGGAGATATACAGGAAGGTGTACACCGCCTCCCTGAGCCAGGATCGGGATCGGGCAGATAAGATATACAGGTTCCTGATACAGGCCTTCAGACATGGCCCGTCGGTGCTGGACATGCTTCAGCTTCCGGCCTGCTATGACATATTCGGGCTGTGCCGGAATGTTTACAATGAAAATCATCTGCTGACAGAGTTTCTGCGCTTTTCAGAGACTCCGGGAGGCATACTGGTGTCACGTATCGGTCCGAAGAACGATATCATGACTCTATTGGCACCTCACTTTGCAGACCGGCTGCCGGAGGAAAACTGGGTCATTTATGATGAGAACCATAAAAGGGCAGCAGTCCATCCCGCCGGACGCTCCTGGTTTCTTGTAAATCACCCTCTTGAACCGGAACAGGAAAACAGCGACCAGGGGTGGAGCCACTGGCTGAAGGAGCGGACAGACGAGGAGACTTATGAGGACATGTGGCGTATGTTCTGCGATACCATTGCCATAAGGGAACGCCATAACCCGGTATGCCAGAGAACCCATCTGCCCCTGCGTTTCCGGCCTTATATGACGGAGTTTCAAAAATAGATGGGGCAGAAGGCGCAGTGGTCCCGCAGGAGACATGTTATGGAAAATATGTATGGAAAACATGTATGGAAAACGCGTATGAAAAACACGAATGGAAAACACCGGAATACATTCATAGAAAACAGTTTAGATTGCCCCTTGTAATTTTTTGTTCCCTTTAGTATAGTAATTATATCTTTCATTCAAGTGGATAGGATTCTTCCTATCCTGTCTTATATTTAAATCCGGTACGGTATCGTGCCAAAGTTCCACTGATTCATGAAAGTATAGTATGGCTACGATAACAAAGAGAAAGGGGCGGATGGATGTTTACGCGAATCAACAGCGGCGGTATATGGGCTGTGGAGGGAGTTCTGGTTTCGGTGGAGGCGGATGTGTCCGACGGACTTCCGGGATTTTCCATATCAGGACAGCTGGCTTCAGAGGTAAGGGAGTCCCAGGAACGGGTCAGGACAGCCCTTAAAAATTCGGGATTTCGTCTCCCGGCTAAAAAGATAACTGTAAACCTGTCTCCTGCAGGCATACGAAAGGGCGGCACAGCCTATGATCTTCCCATTGCGGTCGCCATATTGGGCGCGTTTCAGATGGTGGGGACGGATGTGCTGGAGGACAGCATGGTAATTGGAGAGCTGGGACTGGACGGCAGGGTGAAACCTGTAAGCGGTGTGCTTTCCCTGGCAGCCATGGCCAGGGAGAAAGGTATCAGGAGATGTTTCCTGCCATTGGAAAATGTGGAGGAGGGCCTGGTGATGGAGGGGGTAGACATGGTGGGGGTGAAATCTCTGGGCCATATGGCAGGTATTCTTAAGGGCGCTGTTTCCATGGAACCGTGCCATGTCCCGCCTCACCGCCCGGAGTACCGCCGTCAGAAGAAAGATGGCCTGGATTACAGGGAGGTCAACGGCCAGGCCATATTGAGAAGGGCAGCGGAGGTGGCGGCAGCCGGCATGCACGGACTGCTTTTGACCGGCAGCGCCGGAACCGGCAAGAGCATGATTGCCAGAAGAATCCCCACCATCCTGCCTGGGCTGACGCGGGAGGAGGATATAGAGATATCCAGAATCTACAGCATCTGCGGACTCCTGCCACCAGGCCGTCCCCTTCTGTCTGAGCGGCCTTTCAGGAGTCCTCACCACACCATAACAGCCAGGGCGCTGGCAGGCGGAGGTGTTCCTCCCAGGCCCGGAGAACTGTCCCTGGCTTCGGGAGGCGTACTTTTTTTGGACGAGCTGCCCCATTTTGGCCGCTCAGCGGTGGAAATACTGAGGCAGCCTTTGGAGGAACGGAAAATCACAGTTACAAGGGTATCTGGTAATTATGAATTTCCGGCAGATTTTATGATGGTAGCAGCCATGAACCTGTGTCCATGCGGGTTTTATCCGGACAGGAATCGCTGTAATTGTACGGAAAATCAGATCAGACGATATCTGGGGCATATATCCAGGCCCATACTGGAACGGTTTGATATCTGTGCGCAGGCGGCTCCGGTGACCTTTGGGGAATTGAACCTGGCTCAGGGAGAAAACGAGGATTCGGCATCCATTCGGAAACGGGTGGAGCATGCCAGAACGCGTCAGGAACGCCGGTTTTCGGGAACCAGGATACGTTTTAACAGCCGCATGGGCATGAAAGAGGTAGAACGGCATTGCTGCCTGGGACCTGAGGAGAAGGCCTTTGCCCAACGGATTTATGAATCAGGAGGCTTCAGTGCCAGAAGGTACCATAAGGCGCTGAAGGTTGCCAGGACCATTGCCGACCTGGAGGACAGCAAGGATATAAAAAAGGAACATCTGGCAGAGGCATTGGGATACGGGGGACTGGAGGAAAAGATATGGGGATAGAAAATAGTATGGAACAGGATTCAAACCGGAACGCTGATTCCGGCCCGGGGATGGCCCGGGTCCAAAAACTTGAAAAAAAATATCTCTACTGGCTCACCCGTATTCCGGGCTTTGGGGCAGTGACCATACGGCGCATATGGGAGACGGCGGGAAGCTTTGAGAATGCATATTATATAGAAGGAATGGAATTAAAGAAACAGGGAATTTTGCAAAGCGAGGAAAAATGCCGTACGTATGACCGGTGGAAGGAACAGTTTTCCTGTATGGTCCGGGAATATGACCATCTACAGGAGAAGGGAATCCGTTTCGTAACGCCCCTTGACAGGGAATATCCGAAACGGCTTCTGCATATTTATGACTATCCAATGGGACTTTATGTAAAGGGAGAGCTGCCGGATGAGGAATGTCCCACCGCGGCCATCATAGGGGCCAGGAACTGTACGGAGTATGGGAGGCAGGCAGCCGGATTTATGGGAAAGGAGCTGGCAAAGGCAGGCGTGCAGATTGTCAGCGGCCTGGCTCTCGGCATAGACGGGGCCGGGCATGAGGGAGCCCTTAAAGGAAAGGGGAAGACATATGGGGTCCTTGGGTGCGGGGTAAACATATGTTATCCCAGAAGCAATTATTATCTGTATGAGGCAATTCCATCTCAGGGAGGAATTATCTCCGAGTTTGGGCCGGGTGAGGAACCTTTGGCCAGGAATTTTCCTATGCGCAACCGTATCATAAGCGGCCTTTCCGACGTGATTTTGATAATAGAGGCCCGAAAGAAAAGTGGTTCCCTTATAACCGTCAGCCTGGGACTGGAGCAGGGAAAGGAGATATTTGCACTGCCGGGCCGGATTACGGATACCCTGAGCGCAGGGTGCAATGAGCTCATACAGTCAGGCGCGGGGATATTGACCAGCCCTGAGGATGTGCTGGAGTATATGGGCATTTTTCACGAAAAAAAGTGTATTAACCGTGAAAAAGACCAGAAGGGACTTGCCAAGATTGAAAAAATGGTGTATAGTTGCCTAGATTCCGAACCCAGACATCCGGACCAGATTATGGTACAGACAGGACTTTCGGCAGGCCGCTGTATGAGCGCCCTTCTGGAGCTGGAATTGGAAGGACTTGCGGTGAGAACATCAGGACAGAACTACATGAAAACAATCACATAAGTGTCAGGATTTTGGATATCCTCCGGCATTCGCCGGTGTGTGTCTCCATTTTGTGAAAATAAATGAACAGCGAGTAAGGAGTTTTACAATGGCGAATTATCTGGTAATTGTAGAGTCACCAGCAAAAGTGAAAACCATCAAGAAGTTTCTGGGCGCCAACTATGAGGTAGATGCATCGGGAGGCCATGTCAGGGATCTTCCAAAGAGCCAGTTGGGATTTGATGCGGAGCATGACTATGAGCCCAAGTACATTACAATCAGAGGAAAGGGAGACGTTCTGGCTAAGCTGCGCAAGGAAGTGAAGAAGGCAGACAAGATCTATCTTGCAACGGACCCTGACCGCGAGGGAGAGGCCATTTCATGGCATCTGATGAAGGCTCTTAAGCTGGATGAGCTTAAGAGTAAGGATGTTTACCGCATCAGTTTCAATGAAATTACGAAGAACGCGGTAAAGGCATCCTTCAAGACTCCCAGGGAGCTTGACATGAACCTGGTGAATGCCCAGCAGACCAGAAGGATGCTGGATCGAATGGTGGGTTACCGGATTAGTCCGCTTTTGTGGGCAAAGGTCAAGAGAGGATTGAGTGCAGGCCGTGTACAGTCCGTTGCTCTGCGGATGATTTGCGACCGCGAGGACGAAATCAATGCATTCATTCCTGAGGAATACTGGAATCTGGAGGCAGACCTTCTCCTGAAAGGAAATAAGAAGCCTTTGGCGGCAAAATATTATGGGACCAGGGATTCCAAGGGCGGTAAGACAGTTATCCGCAACAAAGAAGAGCTGGATCAGATACTGAGCCAGTTAGAGGGATGCAGATATGAGGTGGAGGAAGTAAAGAGAGGGGAGCGGGTAAAGAAGGCGCCCATCCCGTTTACAACCAGTACTCTGCAGCAGGAAGCCTCCAAGGCGCTTAACTTTTCCACACAAAAAACCATGCGTCTGGCCCAGCAGCTCTATGAAGGCGTGGAGGTAAAAGGCAAGGGAACCCTGGGGCTTATCACCTACCTGCGTACGGATTCCACCAGAATCGCAGACGAGGCGGACACAGCGGCCAGGGCATTTGTAAAGGAACATTACGGCGAGAAATATGTTGCTCAGGGAAGCCAGGCTAAAAAAGAGGGCGCTAAGATACAGGACGCGCACGAGGCCATCCGTCCCACTGACATAACATTGACTCCGACCATTGTAAAGGAATCCCTGCAAAGAGACCTGTTCCGGTTATACCAGTTAATCTGGAAGCGGTTTACAGCCAGCCGTATGGCGCCGGCCGTATATGAGACCACCTCTGTAAAGATTGGGGCGGGCAGCCACCTGTTCACCACATCGGCCTCCAAGCTGGATTTTGAAGGCTTTATGTCTGTTTATGTGGAAGCGGACGATGAGGAAGAGAAAAATCAGGTCCTTGGCAACCTGGAAAAGGGGGCCATCCTTAAGCTGGAGCAGCTGGACCCAAGCCAGCATTTCACCCAGCCTCCGGCCCATTATACGGAGGCATCCCTGGTAAAGGCTCTGGAGGAGCAGGGCATAGGACGTCCGAGTACCTATGCACCCACCATAACCACCATCATTGCCAGAAGATATGTGGTAAAGGAGAACAAGAATCTCTATGTGACTGAACTGGGGGATGTGGTAAACCGCATCATGAAGAATTCCTTTCCAAGCATCGTAGACCCTAACTTTACAGCCAATATGGAATCCCTGCTGGATAAAGTGGCGGACGGTACCGTTGCCTGGAAAACCGTTGTCAGCAACTTCTATCCTGATCTGGATGAGGCTGTTAAGACAGCTGAGAAGGAGCTGGAATCCGTAAAGATTGCGGATGAGGTGTCGGATGTGGTCTGCGACCTGTGCGGACGCCAGATGGTGATTAAGTACGGTCCTCACGGCAAGTTCCTGGCATGCCCGGGATTTCCGGAGTGTAAGAACACCAAGCCTTACCTTGAAAAAATCGGGATTCCATGTCCGAAGTGCGGTAAGGAGCTGGTGCGCAGGAAGACAAAGAAGGGACGTCTCTACTATGGATGCGAGGCCAGTCCTGACTGCGACTTCATGTCCTGGCAGAAGCCTTCCACCCAGAAATGCCCGGTCTGCGGATCTTATATGGTGGAGAAAGGAAATAAGCTTTTGTGTGCCGGCGAGACCTGCGGGTACCGCATGGATAAGACTGAAAAATAGAAAAATTTGTCAAAACAAAAAAGGAAAAATATCAAAATCTTAAAATAATCGAAAACTTCAAAAAACTCTTGTTATTGCTTAAAAATTGTGCTAAAATTCTAGTATTAGTAGAGTATTTTTGGGTGATATACAATTTGGATAAGGAGGCTTTCGGAGATGAGTGTTCAATTGTTGGACAAAACAAGAAAAATCAACAAGCTATTGCATAACAATAATTCTCATAAAGTTGTTTTCAATGACATCTGTAAAGTTTTAAGTGAGATATTGTTATCCAATATCCTGGTAATCAGCAAGAAGGGCAAGGTTCTGGGGGTGAGTATCTGTTCTGGGGTAGATGAGATAGAGGAACTTATCGAAGACCAGGTCGGAGGATACGTGGATAAGATGCTGAATGAACGTCTTTTAAGCGTTTTGTCCACAAAAGAGAACGTGAATCTTGCAACCCTTGGCTTTGCTGAGGAGAATGTAAAAAAGTATCAGGCCATCATTACTCCCATTGATATAGCGGGAGAGAGACTGGGAACACTTTTCATTTATAAGTCAGATTCCCAGTATGATATTGACGATATCATACTGAGCGAATACGGAACCACCGTGGTGGGCCTGGAGATGATGCGTTCTGTCAATGAGGAGAATGCAGAGGAAACCAGGAAGGTGCAGATTGTAAAATCAGCCATCAGTACCTTATCCTTCTCCGAACTGGAGGCCATCATCCATATATTCGAGGAACTGGATGGAAACGAAGGCATCCTGGTAGCCAGTAAGATTGCCGACCGCGTGGGCATTACCCGTTCCGTGATTGTCAATGCCCTCCGCAAGTTTGAGAGCGCCGGTGTCATTGAATCCCGCTCCTCAGGCATGAAGGGAACCTATATCAAGGTCCTGAATGACGTGGTCTTTGATGAACTGAAGGCAATCAAGGCATCCAACTCAAATTTAAAGTAGATATCAGGCGGCCGGATAAAGCAGATGGCGGATAGCCGGATAATATAGAGTCAGATAAATATATGGCAGTTTGCGGGAAAACTTATTAAAAGTGCTTGCAAGCTGCCATATTTTGTGATATATTTGAAAGGCTGACAAAAAACACGTCTGTGGATTCTGCGGGACGGTGCCTGACCAGTAGTTTGGCAGGTCTTCCGGGAAGTGTCAGAAGCAGGCGGAAGAGCCTGAACTCCCATACGCGACGGAGCAGGCTAAAAACCAAATGGAGGTAAATAACATGAGCGTAATTTCTATGAAGCAGTTACTGGAAGCTGGTGTACATTTCGGTCACCAGACAAGGAGATGGAACCCTAAGATGGCTCCATACATCTATACCGAGAGAAACGGTATCTATATCATTGACTTACAGAAGTCCGTAGGCAAGGTAGATGAGGCTTACAAGGCTGTATCCGACATTGCTGCAGACGGCGGCACCATCCTGTTCGTAGGTACAAAGAAGCAGGCTCAGGAAGCCATCAAGGCTGAGGCAGAGCGCTGCGGAATGTACTTTGTAAACGAGAGATGGCTGGGAGGCATGCTGACCAACTTCAAGACCATCCAGAGCCGTATTGACAGACTGAAAGAAATCGAGACCATGTCTCAGGACGGAACATTCGATGTTCTTCCTAAGAAGGAAGTAATCGCCCTGAAGAAAGAGTGGGACAAGTTAGAGAGAAACCTTGGCGGAATCAAGGATATGAAGAGACTGCCAGATGCAATCTTCATCGTTGACCCGAAGAAGGAGCACATCTGCGTACAGGAAGCTCACACACTGGGTATACCGTTAATCGGTATTGTTGATACTAACTGTGATCCGGAAGAACTGGATTATGTAATTCCTGGCAATGATGATGCCATCAGAGCCGTTAAGCTGATTGTTTCCAAGATGGCTGATGCTGTTATCGAAGCAAAGCAGGGCGAAGTTTTAGAGGGCGCAATGGAAATCGAGATTCCTGCCCAGGCTTTCGAGACAGAGGCTGTTGAGGCTTAATTAAAACTTTAAAATTGGAGGAAGATGAAATGGCAGCAGTAACCGCAGCAATGGTAAAAGAGTTAAGAGAGATGACCGGTGCCGGAATGATGGACTGCAAGAAAGCTCTTGCAGCTACTGACGGAGATATGGATAAGGCAGTAGAGTTCTTAAGGGAAAAGGGACTTGCCGGAGCAGCCAAGAAGGCCGGCCGTATTGCAGCAGAAGGCATCGTAGCTACAACGGTAGCTGCTGATGAGAAGAAGGCTGTTATCGTAGAGGTTAACGCTGAGACTGACTTTGTTGCCAAGAACGAGAAGTTCCGGACATATGTTGCAGATGTTGCAGCACAGGCACTTACCACTTCCGCTAAGGATTTAGACGCATTCATGGAGGAGAGATGGGCTAAGGACGAGACCTTGTCCGTAAAGGAGGCACTTGCTTCCCAGATTGCCATTATCGGCGAGAACATGAACATCCGTCGTTTTGAGCAGGTTGAGGAGGCAAATGGTTTTGTCGCATCCTACATCCATGCAGGCGGAAAGATTGGCGTTCTGGTAGACGTAGAGACAGATGTTGTCAACGATGACATTAAGGATATGGCAAAGAATGTGGCTATGCAGGCAGCAGCTTTAAAGCCAATGTTCACCAGCAGAGACGAAGTAAGCGCTGATTACATCGCAAAAGAGACAGAAATCCTTACAGCCGCAGCTAAGAATGAGAAGCCGGATGCCAACGACAAGATTATTGAGGGCATGGTAAAGGGCCGTATCAACAAAGAGCTGAAAGAAACCTGTCTGTTGGATCAGGTTTATGTAAAGGCAGAAGACGGCAAGCAGAGCGTTTCCCAGTATGTTGCAGCTGTAGCAAAGGCTAACGGCGCTTCTATCAAGGTAAAGAAGTTCGTACGTTTCGAGACCGGCGAAGGCCTGGAGAAGAAGAACGAGGACTTTGCTGCTGAGGTAGCTAAGCAGATGGGAATGTAATCCCAAATTTCATAAAGACGTTAAAAACGCTGGAAACCGCATGGTTCCAGCGTTTTTTGCGTCTTTGGGGTGGTAAAACGGAAGAAACGAGAATAGACGATTTTGCAGAAAAGTTGGTAAAAATCTGGTACGGAAGTTGGTAAAATGATTTTACCAATTTTGGCCTGCGAAGTTCGCAGGCTTTTTATATTGGGATAAATGTACCAAGCAGCAAGTAAATTTGTAAGACAAGACAGGAGGGAAATGGATGGTTTTGATTGAGACTTTATTGACAATGGAGGAAGGAGGAATTATACGGATACCCAAAGTTGAATTGGAAAAGATGGGGATTCGGACAGGTGATCAGATATGCCTGTCATATTTAGCAAAAGGAGATGGATCGTTGGAAAATAAATCAAAGGAGTTTTTGGTAGAATCAGTTTAATGAGAATAGCCGGTTGTGTTTTTCAGATGGGAGAAACATGGCCGGCTTTTTTTATGCCCGAAATTATGTTAATTCATCAAGATGTGAAGAAAGGACGGACAGTCATGACAACACGATTTATGAGGGATACACCCCATGCATATTTTGAAATGGAAATGCAGCAGATCCCCGGCTTCCGGCCCCGCGCAAGCGGAATGTCGGTGAGCCGGTTTTCTTATGCCCCAAGCGGCTGCCTGTGTGAGCGATCCGTCGCAGGCTGTGTCCCCTTTTCCAGGCTGCTGGAACAGTTCGCCATGGAGGTGGCTGTAAGCCCCTTTGTGGCCCGCGTGTCGCGCATGTCAGCCAAGAATCCGCCGGTCTTTTTCCTTGCCGGGCACCGGAGCCGGTTTGACAGGATATGGAAGAACCGCGGACAGGACATAGAGGAGAATGCCATGTGTGCAGCCGTATACCTTTTATCTGCAGACCGTTTCTTGTGGGGAAAATCGGTATCTGCCATTAGGCCGGACCGTATCCGTTTTCAGGAGATACAGATCCATGGAGTTGATTTGGACGGATATGTGCTGTTCCATACGGCACGGGATCTATATGAAGGTACCTGCCGCATCAGCCTTTCGGAGCTGGTGGACCCGGAACTGGTGAGTGAGGATGTATTCCGTCTGGTGCTTTCTGCATTTCTGATTCGGCGATACGGCGTGGTGATTCTCTGCGCAGAAAGGAGAGGAATTCATGAGTGAAAAGAAAGAATTAACGACGTTGCGCCTGTTCAGCCCATTGAGAGCAGGGCTGTACATCCGTGATGAATGGGGAGTTGGTAACTCTCCAGTGGAACTGGCTGGAGCCGAGCTGTGTGCTTATGAGGATAAGATCCGGGAATTGATTGCGCGGGAGCGCCTGGACAGCGAGGGGGAACGCGGCCTTGCAGTCTATCTGGACGATAATGCCCTGGGGAAAAAGGTTTACAGCATGAATCCAACGGTGGAGGTCTGGCAGGGGGAATTGTGGGGAGTGTTGGAGGTAAAAAGCTATGGCGAACTGAACCCTGCCGAATTGAAAGACCTGACTGACGAATGGTGCGGACAGGAAAGTGATGGCTGGGGAGAAGGGCTGGAACAGCGGCCCATCGAGACAGAGGAGGGAGAGCTGTATGTCAGTTTTTGGCATTTCGGCAGTGATTTTTTTATTAAGCCGGAGGAAGAACTGAAACATTCGCAGAATCAGGGTCTGAACATGCAGATGGGAGGGATGTGAATGCTGGTGAAGATTACGGCAGATTAGTATGGAGGACAGCGTGGTTATGAGGGGGAAAAATAAGGCAGTCCTGGAGCTTAAATGTTATCTTGGCCTTGATGAGATGCTGGACCTTGCGGAAAATCTTGCCTGCTATGATTATGACCAGGGCATCGTGACGGTCACCGACTACGCGGAATACCTGTTTAAAATTGCAGGAATCGATATGGGAGTTCCAGCATTTGCCTTTTTTGATTTTAATGGTTATGGGGCAAGGCTGCTTGAAAAGAGCGGCTTTGTAGCCACTCCATACGGAGCCGTTAACCGCAACGAGACACCCTTCCGGCAGGAGTTTACAACATTCGGGCAGGGAATGACGATGGCATGAAATGAGAATTGCCAAGGCAAGGAGGTGATATGGCATCAATAGCTTTATCAGCTGGGTGGGTGGAAAGAAGGCCCTTAGAAAGCTTATCTACACCATGTTCCCGGCAAAATTTGACCGTTACATTGAAGTGTTTGGCGGCGGTGGCTGGGTGTTGTTTGGAAAGCCGCCGGATGCCAGATGTATGGAGGTCTACAACGATTTTAATTCCAATCTGGCAAACCTGTTTTACTGTGTGAAGAACCGTCCGGTGGATTTTTTGCGGGAGCTTGGATTTCTGCCAATCAACAGCAGGGATGAATTTACTGTAATCCGTGATTTCCTCGATAAGAAGGAGTTTGACCAGCCGTATCTGAAAAAGGAGATGGAGCTGGCCAGGCATTACCTGCCGCCGCCTGATTTTGAGGAAATTCAGGCAATTCTTTTGAAAAATGCGGAAGTGACGGATGTAAAACGGGCGGCTGCTTTTTTCAAGCTGATCCGCTACAGTTACGGAAGCGGCTGCACTTCTTACGGCTGCCAGCCTTTTGATGTGCGGAAATGCTTTGACGCCATCTGGCAGGCATCCTACAGGCTGGCAAACACGGTGGTAGAGAATAAAGACTTTGAGGCGCTGATCCGGCAGTATGACCGGGAAAGTGCCTTTTTCTATTGTGACCCGCCGTACTATGAGACAGAAGGCCATTATGAGGTGGTGTTCCGGAAGGAGGACCATAAAAGGCTCCGGGATACGCTGGCCGCCGGAAAGGGGAAGTGGATGGTCAGCTATAACGACTGTGCTTTCATCCGGGATCTGTACGCCGGATATACCATCACCGCCGTCACCCGGATCAACAACCTGGCCCAGCGGTATGACGGCGGCTGTGAATTCCCGGAGGTGATCATCACCAACTACGACCCTAGAGAACGAGTGAGTATGGAGCCGCACCAGCTCAACCTGTTTGATCTAGGCACGGACGATGAGAATGACTGTTACCAGGCAGCAGGGCAGTCCTGCCCGGAAAGTGAGGAGACATGAAGAAACAGAAAGGAAACATCGAGGCGGCAAGGAAGGAGGTCCTGTCCATTCCGCAGGTACTTTTGGATGCGGCAGGGATTGATGCGGGCAGTGACCTGACCGTGGAAACCATTCCCGGTGTCCTGCTAATTGCTCGGGAGGAACCGTTGAAACAAGCCAACCGGCCATATTTAAAATTGTTCTCTGACCTTGGCATTGAGCCGGAGGAAGTGACGGCGATTCTTAAGAAGGGAGGATATTTCTCATGAATAAACCGATCTATAAGCTGATTGATGTGAAAGGGCGTGTGCTGATCCCAAAGAGCCTGCGGGACGCGGTTGGGATGGGGTACGGGGACATTGTGCGGCTGGGCCTTTCGGACGGCAGGGTTACGATCCGGAAGGTGGACATTGTGGAGGCAGGCGACCAGTCCCCGGAGGCGGTGGAAGCCTATGTCCGTGCCGCGGTTAAGTCCATGCCGGACAGCACCAGGCTGGAGCTGATCGCGGAACTGAGCAGCCTGCTGCAGAAAAAGGAGGGCTGACCGATGAAGATCTATACACAGGCTGACTGCAGCCAGACCGGTTTCGGATTTTCCTTAAAGAACCAGGTTGTGGTGCTGCAAAAATCCAGCCTGCCAGATGAGCATCCGGGGCAGCTTTTCTTCTGCACCGGCGGCAATGGGGCCAATGCGAATCCCATGGGGCATTCCGTGTTTCTGGTATCGCTCGCCAGCGGAGAAATGTGCCGGTTCTGGCGGAGTGATGTGATCGGGACCCTGAAACCGGAGCTTCTTCCGGAGGATGCGAAACTGCAGCTTTCCCAGATCCGGCCCATCGGAGCCGCCGATCTTAGGACTCACAAACCACAGTATTCCGGCTATAGTTTCCTGCCTGACGGGCACTATGCCGCAGGTGTCTGGCTCTGCTCGCCGCAGGAAGTGATGGACTATGTCAAGATGCAGAAACCCTATCAGCACCGTATCCTTATCTGCGACAGGGATGATTTTGCCGTGATGGAGGTGTTAAATGGGGAGGTCGTCTTTCCTGATGCACAGGCATTGGAGGAATTTCAAAAGGAACCGTCTCCAGATGGCGGGCTGTCTATGAAGTAAAGGAGCATTTTTTATGAATCCAATCCGTATTGAAAACGGCATTATTGTGTATTACGGAAATATGGTGGGGAGGGTGGCAGGTGGAAAGGCCACTGTTGATCCCATGTTTCAGGGGCCGGAACTGGAGGAGTTTCTAAGCAGGCAGAAAAGCATCCGGGAGGTCAAGTGGACGGACGGTGTGTTTGACCGCCTGCTGAGCGGAAATAAGGAAACCGGCGAGTTACAGGCGCTAAAGAATTGCCGTGTCTGGCAGCTAAAGCCCGATGTGGACATCCGCATGAAATTCATCGGGTATGAGGAACTGATCCGGGATTTTGGTCCGCCTGTCCGGGATCATTACCAGCTGGTCTATGACGGGGAGGTGGGAACCAATGACTTGGAGGAACTGTATACGAAATTCAATCTGGACCATCCGCCGGGCTATACCGGCCATTCCCTCTCTATGAGCGATGTGCTGGAACTGTACGATGAGGACGGCAGCACCTTCCATTATGTGGACCGCTTTGGTTTTCAAAAGGTGGATTTTTCACCACAAGCCCCGCAGATGGGGCTTGCCATGCAGCTTTGACAGGAGGTTCTTCTTCCCCTGTTTTGCTGAATATAAAAACGAAAGGATGTAACCCAATGAAACATCAGAAGAAGAAAAGGAGGAACAACCATGCCTACACTGGATATCCGAATCAATTCCATGTACCCGCCCGGACAGCAGGGCGGTACAAGGGCCTATGCCTCGGCGACCATCGACGGGTGCTTTGCCGTCCGGGGAATCAAAATCGTCGAGGGAGGTAGGGACGGCCTTTTTGTATCTATGCCCAGCCGCAAGACCGTGGACGGCTATAAGGAGGTCTGCTTTCCTGTCACTGCCGAGTTCCGGGATCAGCTGGACAGGGCTGTCCTGGACGCCTACCAGCAGGCCATTTCGATGGCACAGAATCCCCGGGCCCCACAGCAGGAGCAGGGGGAATCCCAGACCGGCCAGCAGATGGCCGGAATGTAAGCCGCAAATGCTGTGGCAAAAAGTTATCTGTCAACTCAATCTCAACAAAATGAACTGGAGGAATTCATCATGAAGAAAATGTTCAACCGTGTTTGCACCAACGTGACCCTGAAGGCCATGTCTCTCAAGCAGAAGCTCCATGAAAAGCGTGCAGAAGGCTATGTGGACACTGCCGTAAAGATCCTGATCTGTGTAGTTCTGGGTGCCTTGCTTCTGGCCGGCCTGTACTCCCTGTTTAACGATACGGTGCTGCCAACCTTGACTAACCGCATCCAGGAAATGTTCAACTATGCTGGATAGTGGGGGAGCAGCTCTGATGCGGGCAGGGCTGTTTCTGATTTTACTGTTCCTTGCTTCGGTCTGGGATCTGCGTTTCAGGGAGATCCCGGACAGCCTGCAGGCGGCAGTCGCCTCCTTAACCCTGCTGTGCTTTTGCCCCGGAAATCTTCTGGGAGTTCTTGGCGCGGTGCCCTACCTTTTAGTGGCTCTGTTTTTCCACGGAATGGACGGGATGGGAGGCGGTGATATCAAGCTGGCGGCTGCCACTGGTGTGGTGCTGGGGCTTTCTGCCAGTCTGCTCTCGTCTGTGATCGGACTAAGTGCATTCATTCTTTACAGCACTGTTTATACGGCAGCCGCACGGCTCCACGGGAAGAAAGGCCGGATCGCCTTTCCTGTGGGGCCGTTTCTGGCTCTCGGAGCCGCTGCCGCCTATTTTATCAAACATGGAGGTATCTTATGAAAAAGAAAATCGTTGTTGCTCTGTGTGCAGCCATCCCTGTAACCGCACTGGCTATGTGCTTGTGCAAGAAACGCCGCAGATATTCGGCACGTTAAAAGCTCATTATCTTCAAGGATAGAGAAGGAAAACTAAAAAATCATCATCTTAAGTCAAGGAGGAAATGTCCATGAGTTTTTTGAAAAACAGAACCGTCATCGGCGTGATCTGCATCCTGCTGTCCCTTGTGATCTGCTTTGCGGTCACGCCGCTGTTCAATAAAAGCATCAGTGAGAAAACGGAGATTGTCCGGGTGGTAAAGGCCATTAAGACCGGCGAGGAGGTTACTGCGGATAAAGTAAAAACTGTGGAGGTCGGCGGATACAACCTGCCAGATGATGTGGTGAAGAATCTGGATACGGCCATCGGCAAGTTCGCCTCTGCTGACCTGGCTCCCGGCGATTACATCCTTGCTTCCAAGATCGCGGATGAACCTGCTGCTGAGAATGCCTATCTTTATAACCTGACAGGGGAAAAGCAGGCCATTTCCATTTCTGTCAAAGCGTTTGCCAATGGACTGTCCGGCAAGCTGCAGAGCGGCGATATTGTGTCGGTGATCGCGCCGGACTATAAAAAGCAGGGTGTGACCGTGATTCCCGCTGAGCTGCAGTATGTGGAGGTCATCGCGGTCACGGCCAACAGCGGCTATGATGCCAATACCGGTGAGCGGGGAGAGGATACAGAAAAGGAGCTGCCTGGTACGGTGACACTTCTGGTGACACCGGAGCAATCGAAGGTCCTGGCGGAGCTGGAGGCGGACGGCAAAGCCCATTTGTCCCTGGTTTACCGTGGAAATGGGAAAGGAAGTGCCCAGTTTATCGAGGCCCAGGAGAATATACTGGCAGAGTTGTATCCGCCAGTGGAGGAAAGCGAAGGTGATTCGGAAAATATGCCAGACGATACCCCTTCCGACTCCGAGTCTGGAAGTTCAGAGCCAGAACCGGCGGAAAGCGGGGTGGAGTAAGCCTTGAACTTCTTAAAAAGCAGCATCTTCAGCAGGGATGTGAAAAAGGATAAGGACGCATGGGATGTGGAGAATGAGAACCAGATGCTGGCCGTATGGGGCAGCCCCGGTTCCGGCAAGACCGTCACGGCTGTCAAACTGGCGGCCCGCCTGGCGATGCAGAAACGGGATGTAGTTCTCCTTTTGTGCGATATGAACACTCCCATGCTGCCCTGTATCTGCCCGCCCGGCGATCTGGAGGAGGAACATTCCCTGGGCAGCATCCTTGCCGCAACCCATGTATCGGAATCATTGGTGCGCCATAACTGTATCCTCCATAAGAAGTTCCGCCATTTGACCATCCTTGGGATGCGGAAGGGTGAGAATGAATACACCTATCCGGTGTATGAGCGCCAGCAGGCCGAAGGGCTTTTAAACAGCCTGCGGGGGATTGCGCCCTATATTATCATCGACTGCAGCAGTCATATCGCAAACGATATCCTCTCGGCCATCGCACTGATGGAGGCGGATGCCGTGCTGCGGCTGGTGAACTGCGACTTAAAAAGCATCAGCTACCTGTCCAGCCAGCTGCCGCTTTTAAGGGAAAACCAATGGGATGCTGAGAAACAGTATAAGGTTGCCAGCAATGTGCGTCCCAATGAAGCCAGCGACCACATCGAGCAGGTGCTTGGCAGTGTGGCCTTTCAGATTCCCCACTCCGAGGAGGTGGCATCGCAGGTTCTGGAGGGAAATCTCTTTAAGGAACTGAGCTTAAAGGACAGCCGTGGTTTCCGAAAGGCACTGGAATCCATCATAAAGGAGGTGTTCGGATGTTAGGGGAAAAGCGGAGCAAATCCGCATTTTACGCGGGTTCTTCGGCACCTGTTCGGGAGGAAACTTCTGTTCAGGAGGAAATTTCTGCTCAGGAAGAAAGTTCTGTTCGGGAAGAAACTGTTGTCCGGGAAGATATTCCTATCCGGGAAGAAGTTCCTGTCTGGAAACCAAATCCAGAGCCAGTGACGAATCCGGAACCAGAATTACTGCTGGAGCCAGAGCCGGAATCAGCACCGGCAAGGCCACTTGCGAAAGCTCGAAACCTGCGTACCCATGGCTTATTCTTTTCTGCAGATGAGACAAAACGGGATTTCTCCTCAGTATTGCGGGAAGTCCAGGCATATCTTTCCAAGGAGTACAGCAGCCTGGTCACCGGTGACAGCAGCGAAGAAGTTAAGGCACAGATCCGCCGCTATGCGGGGAAATACATTCAAGACCACCGTATCGCCGTGGACGGCATGAGTGTGGATGAGCTGATCGACGGTATCTATTCTGAGATGGCAGAGTTTGGCTTTCTCACAAAATACATCTACGGCGAGGGGATTGAGGAGATCGATGTCAACGCATGGGATGATGTGGAAGTGCAGTATTCCGGCGGTGTGAACCGGAAACTGGAGGAACATTTTGACAGCCCGGAACACGCCATCAATGTGGTGCGCCGGATGTTACATGTTTCCGGCATGGTCCTGGATGATGCCAGTCCCAGCGTGCTGGGGCATCTGTCCAAGAACATCCGTATTGCAGTCTTGAAAACACCCATCGTGGACGAGGATGTAGGCGTGGCGGCATCCATCCGAATCGTCAATCCCCAGAGCATGAAGAAAGAGGATTTTGTGAACGGGGGAACGGCCACAGGCGAAATGTTGGATTTCCTTTCTGAGTGCATCCGCTATGGGATTTCCGTCTGCGTAGCCGGAGCAACCAGTTCTGGCAAGACCACACTGCTTGGCTGGCTTTTGACGACCATTCCTGACAGCAAGCGCATCTATACCATCGAAAACGGCTCCCGTGAGCTGGCGTTGGTGCGGCGGGATCAGACCGGGCAGGTCACCAACTCGGTCATCCATACCTTGACCCGTGACAGCGAGAATGAACGCCAGCGGGTGGATCAAATTGCACTGCTTGATATGGCGCTTCGGTTTAATCCGGATGTAATCGTCGTCGGTGAAATGCGCGGCCCGGAGGCCAATGCCGCACAGGAGGCGGCAAGGACCGGTGTGGCGGTGGTGACAACGATCCACTCCATGAGCTGCGACGCGACCTACCGCCGCATGGTGTCCTTGTGTAAGCGTGCGGTGGATATGAGCGATGAAACTCTGATGGGCTTTGTGACAGAAGCCTACCCGATTGTAGCGTTCTGCAAGCAGCTTGAGAACAAGGAGCGCCGTCTGATGGAGATCATGGAATGCGAGATCCTGCCGGACGGCACGCGGAACTTCCGCCCGCTGTTCCGGTATGAGATCCGGGAGAACCGGGTGGAGAACGGGAAGTTTATCATCAAAGGCACACACCGGCAGGTGAATCCCATCTCGGAAAGCCTGGCCCGCCGCCTGATGGAAAACGGGATGCCGCAGGATCTTCTGGCAAGCCTTCAAACACTCCAGAGAAAGGAGGATACCAAATGACAGCCATGCAACTGCTGGCCTGCGCCGGAATGATCGTCGGCGCATTTTTACTGCTTGATTTAAAGCCCGTGGAATTTACGGACGGGCTGTTTGTGTTTTTACTGCGGCCGAAAGGCAGCATCCGTGAGGACATCAAAGCATCCACCGGACGGAGAAAGACCGGCCCGCTTCGGAGGGAGATCGAGGAGGCGCAGGGTGTACTGCAGATGACTGGGCGGAGCAGCCGGTTTTCTTTTGTTTGCGCCGCCTCCCTGGCGCTGTTTTCCATGGGAGGCTCTGTGGCTATCCTACTTGGAAATTTCTTTCTGGCTCCAGTCATGGCAGTGGGGTTTATGTTCCTGCCTTTCTGGTATGTGAAACTGACAGCCAATCACTATAAGCGGGATATCTCCGCCGAACTGGAAACGGCACTTTCTGTGGTGACCACGGCCTATCTGCGGACGGAGGACATCGTGACAGCGGTGGAGGAAAATATAAACTACTTAAACCCGCCGGTATCCAGAGTGTTCCGGGATTTTCTGATGCAGATCAAGTTAGTAAGCCCGGATGTGGAGGCGGCCATCAAGGCTATGAAAGGGCGGATCGACAATGAGGTGTTCCGGGAGTGGTGCGACGCGGTCTGTGACTGCCAGCATGACCGCAGCCTCAAAACGACCCTGACGCCCATTGTGGCCAAGCTGTCCGATATGCGGAATGTGAACGCGGAACTGGAGTATCTGATTGCGGAGCCGAGAAAGGAATTCCTCATCATGGTCATTTTTGTGGTGGGCAATATTCCGCTTATGTATCTCTTAAATAAGGACTGGTACCATGTGCTGATGCACACGGTTCTGGGACAGTTCATTCTGGCAGTTACGGCGGCGGTGATCTTTGTATCGGCGGGCTTTGTGGTCAAACTGACCCGCCCCATTGAGTACAGGAGGTGAGCGGCATGACAGGACTGTTATTCTTATTTGGGCTGTTTCTGGCCTTGGGGCTGTTCTTTCTTTCTGCCTCAGTCCTGAAGCTTCCTACCATCGGCGCGGCCAGGGCGATGCTTGGCACGGTGAAACCGGAGAGGAAGGGCGCTAAAACGCTGGAAACCCACCTGATGGTGGCTGCAGTGAGGCTTGCAAAGTATATCCACATGGATGAGTACAAGAAAAGCCGCATGAACAATGTGTTAAAGGCCAGTGGAATGAACTTAACTCCGGAGGTCTATCAGGCATATGCGCTTGTAAAATCCGGTGCGGTTCTTTTGGGCATCATTCCCTGTGTGTTCCTTTTCCCGCTTTTGTCACCGGTTGTTGTCATTCTGGCGGTGCTTGTTTATTTTAAGGAGAGTCAGAAAGCGGATGAACAGTTAAAGGCAAAGCGGGAGGAAATCGAAGGGGAACTGCCGCGTATGGTGGCGACCATCGAGCAGGAGTTAAAAGCCAGCCGGAATGTCATCGGGATGCTGGAGAGGTTCAAACTCAATGCCGGGGAAACACTCACCGGGGAGCTGGATGTGCTGTTGGCGGACATGCGCTCCTCCAACTATGAGGCGGCACTGACTCGTTTCGAGGCACGGTTAAACTCCCCCATGCTCTCCGATGTGGTGCGCGGGCTGATCGGGGTGCTGCGCGGCGATGACAGTGCAGTGTATTTTCAGATGCTTTCCCATGATTTCAAGCAGCTGGAGCTGCAGCGGCTGAAAGCCAAAGCCCAGAAGATCCCGCCGAAAATCCGGGTGTTCTCCTTTGCCATGCTCATGTGCTTTCTACTGACTTACCTTGTGATCATCTGCTATGTTGCCGTCACCAGCCTTGGCGGGATGTTTTAAGGAGGTGGCACGATGTTGAAACGATTGGGTTGTCTTTTGAAGGATAAACATGGAGAAGGCTATGTGGATGTGGTGGTCTTAGTGTTGTGTGCCGTCATGGTGCTGGCATTATCCCTCCGCGTCCTCCCGGTGTTTGTGAAGAAACAGCAGTTGGACACCTTTGCTACAGAGCTTGTGCGTGAGGCGGAAGTGAGCGGACGGGTGGGATCGGAAACCAGCCGCAGGGCTGCTGTTTTGGAGGAAAAGACCGGCCTGTCCCCGACGATCACATGGTCAGACAGTGGCAGGATTCAGTTAAATGACGAAGTAACGGTGACCCTGACTTACCGGACTAATATCGGTCTGTTCGGGGACTTTGCCTCGTTTCCGATTACCTTGAAAGCACAGGCGTCCGGGAAATCCGAGGTCTATTGGAAGTGAGGTGGAAGGGATTGTGTGAGAGAGTAAAGAGCCTGATGAAAGACCGGCGAGGCGTGTCCTTTCCTCTGGTGATCGCGGCCACGCTGTCGCTCGTGATTGTCTTTTGCGGCCTGTCGGAATATTTCCGGCTGTATATCATCGCTGCAGGTGTGAGAGAGGCCGTGGAGGATGCCATCATCACCACGGTCAACGATAACTATGCCGGTGTTTATCATGGAGTCAGGGAAGGATATTCCGGGAGCTATGTGCCTTTTGGGGATGGGGATTGGGAGGAAGAACTGAACGAGGGCGACATTTATGATTATCTCGATGATACGCTGGGAACGAGGAGCGCAGGGGGCAGGCATGTAAAATATGCCGGGGATGATGGGAGAAAGGTGGAGTTTGCGGTGGACGGCCTGTCGGTGACTATCCGCAACGCGCCGTTGGCTCCTTCCGATCCGCAGAATGCCCAGCGGTTTGAGGCCGATGCCGAGCTGCGACTGGAGGTTCCGGTGCGTTTTGGAGGCAGGCTTCTGCCGTCCATGTTTATCAATCTGAAGGTACAGGCCGGGTATATCGAAGTCTTCTAAAAACTTCGGGGAGAAAACGGGAATTTACTGGACTTGTAAATCGTTGTGTAGTATGTTGTGAGCTAACAAACCAGAAAGCATGATTTCAGGCAAAGGAGGCATGAAACTATGGCATTTACGGAAAAGACAAAACGGTACCTGACAATCGGCGGCGGCGTGACGGTCTGTGCGGTATTGGTGGCCGCCATCAGCCTGCAGTTTGGCAGGGCTCCGGCAAAGGAGGATGTGCTGCCAACGGACAGCCCGCAGGTGACAGAGCTTGTGATCGACCCAAGCGGCCTCCAGACAGGAGGCGCAGTTCAGGAAAAGGAACCACCTACAGAGTCGCAGACGGAAAAGGAGACAGAACCGCAGGAGTTGGTGATTAAGCCGAATATTGATCCTGAAAAAACCGATCAGCCAGTGGATGCAAGGCCCGCTCAGACTGACCAGAGCGAGCAGAGCATCCAGCCGGAACCGACGAAACCGGAGGCACCGGAGGAGGGGAAACTAATTGACCCCACAGTGAAACCGAATGGAGAGAAGGTGGAGGGAACGCCTGTGCCGGTGGAACATGAGCATGTGGAGAGACCGGCAGAAACAGAGCCTTCTTCTGATACGCTACAAGCAGGGGATATATCGGGAAATCAGATTTATGTTCCGGGCTTTGGATGGGTGGAAAACCACGGAGGCGGCGGTTCCGGAACCGTAGCGGAGGATATGTATGAGAATGGAAATAAGATCGGCATCATGGACTGATCAGGGAGGAATGGGCACTGCAGGAATGCGGTGCTTTTTTCTTGTGAAATATTCAGAAAAACACATCAATGATATGTTTTAGCGGATTGCCATAAATCGAGAAATCTTAAAGTGTCTGCTTGGAAAGGAGGACATGTGAAAAAAAGAGGTATGTTTCTGGCGTTTGCCCTGATCCTTTCCCTGCTTTCTTCCGTTCCCGCCTATGCGGTTGGGGAAGGAAACCTGGACGGAGGCGCTGCGTCCGTAAGTGCGTAGAAATACTATGCATGTGGACTATTAAGAAATCTGTCTTTGGCAAGACAGTCGTGTAAAAGTATCAAAGGTTATTAAATTAACCGCACGATTACCAACAGACTTATCTGCAATGGAAACAACGCAGGGAGTGTAGCATGTCTGTAACGCCGTAAATGAGCCTAACTATCATGGCTTAGATGTAATGGCAAGGTAAAAGGTTAGATATGAGGATAAAAGTTTTATTACTTGAATGACAGTCTGAGGTGGCATAGTCGAGCCGCTGATGTAAGGATAGTTGAAAAGTCAGAGTGATGTTGAAGTTGCATACCCGCCCGCGTGCAAGAGTTCGTGATACTAGCATCAACCACCCATTGTAAATGGGAAAAGGCGAACGTCATATCCGACAATCTAACAAGCTGTGTTCTTAATGGTCTAAGCGGAGATTGCCTAAATCGGAACGCTATGTAAATAGCTATGTGTAATGCCGAAAGGGGATAAATTCCAAGATGTAAAAAGTCAAGGAAGATGACACTGAATATCCGACATGGTAACAGAGTCCCCATAGTAGTCTGCGATTGGGTAATGCCAATTACATGAGGTGAAATTCCTCGCGGCGAAGGGGGACAGTTTATCTTTTAATACAAATTGAAGAAAGGTGCGTGAGGCATTGAGAAATCCGATTGATGTATTAAACAGTTTGAAGTCAAAATCCTGCAATGAAAACTACAAATTTGAACGGCTGTACCGCAATCTGTACAACCCTGACTTTTACCTGTTGGCATACCAAAATATCTATGCCAACGAGGGGAATATGACAGAAGGAGCAGACGGCAAAACCATTGACGGAATGGGAATGAACAGGATTAACGGCTTGATAGCGCAGATGAAAAACCACAGCTATCAGCCAAAACCAGTACGCAGAACCTACATCAAAAAGAAAAACGGTAAATTGCGCCCATTGGGCATACCGTCAGTTGATGACAAGCTGGTACAGGAAATCGTCAGAATGATTTTGGAAAGTATTTATGATGACAGTTTTAGTGAACGCTCCCACGGTTTTAGGCCAAATCGCAGCTGTCACACAGCCCTAAAGCAAATCAAGTGTGAATTTACAGCGGTGAAATGGTTCATTGAGGGGGATATTAAAGGTTTCTTTGACAACATTGACCATCAAATCATGGTGGCATTACTGCGTAAGAGAATACAGGACGAATATTTTTTGGCATTGGTGTGGAAATTCCTAAAAGCAGGGTATCTTGAGGACTGGGTATATCACAAAACGTATTCTGGCACCCCGCAAGGCTCTATCATTAGTCCGATACTGTCAAACATCTATTTAGATGAGTTTGATAAGTACATGGAAAACTACAAAAATGGCTTTGACCAAGGTAACGGTAAGGAAAACAACCCGGAATACAGGCAATGGGAATACAAACTAAAATACATTCGTCACAAGAAATATCCCAAAGCCAAATGGGAATGTATGACCGCCGAAGAAAAGAAACCTGTTATCAAATATGCAAAAAGTCTAAAGAAACAAATGCACTCCCTGCCCTACTCAAATCCAATGGACGAGGGCTACAAGCGACTTGTGTATGTACGCTATGCAGATGATTGGTTGTGCGGAGTAATCGGAAGCAAAGAAGATGCGGAAAATATCAAGGCGGATATTAAAAAGTATCTGGCTGAAACGCTGAAATTGGAGTTATCCGAAGAAAAAACGCTCATTACGCATAGTAGTGACAGCAAAGCTAAGTTTTTGGGATATGAAATCTACACCACCAAAGACGAAAGCATTAAGCGTCACAAAAACGGTCAGACCAGACGTACACGCATGGGCAGAATACAGCTTTACGTTCCAAAAGAAAAGTGGTTGGGTAAACTGTTGGACTACGGTGCTTTGCAAATCAAATATGACAAGAATAACAATAACCAAGAAATCTACAAACCTGTTCACAGAAACTATTTAGTCAACAATGATGACCTTGAAATACTCATGCAGTATAATTCTGAAATCCGTGGATTCTACAATTATTATCGGATTGCGGACAATGTGAGCGTGCTGAACAATTTCTTTTATGTGATGAAGTTTAGCCTGTTTAAGACCTATGGCAGAAAGTATCAAAAGCGCATAGGTCAAATCAGAAAGCAGTTTGGGTATGATAAGAAATTTGGCATAGAGTACGAAACGAAACAGGGAAAACAAAAAATGTTTTTGTACAACGAGGGGTTCACCAAGCAAAATATTAAGGTGATAACCAGTGCCAGTGTTGACAATGTTCCGTCAATTAGTAGAAGATATGGACGTTCGGGGTTAATTGCAAGATTAAAAGCGAATATGTGTGAATACTGTGGGGCAACAAATGTACCCATGGAAATTCATCATGTCAAAAAGCTGAAAAACCTCAAAGGCAAGAAAAATTGGGAGCGTCACATGATTGCTATGAAAAGAAAAACGATGGTACTCTGCTTGGACTGCCATCAAAAATTGCACGCAGGTAAATTAGACTAAAACTGATAGATAAACGGAGAGCCGTATACATCGAGAGATGTCCGTACGGTTCGGAGGGGAGTGTCTGAAAACCTACCATAGCAATATGGCAAGGCGTTGGGCGCTTACCCTGTGGGGAAGTATGGGGCAGGGCACCAGCCTAAATTCGTGGTCGCCGGGAAATGAAGGTGTGAGGGTGACGGTCGTCCGGGCAGAAGGCCATGAGCCGGTGACACGCCCCATCGACTTGACAAACAAACGGCCCAACATTGCGTACTCGTTCGGAAAGGTCAGCAAGCTGTCCTACACGAAAGGCACGGCGCTGGCCGTAGATACAAATGCTTATGAGTATGTGAATCCGGCCCAGTCCCTTCCGAGGATCATCAGCTCTAAGAGTCTGGGAGCGGCAAACATTAAGGAGATAAAAAGCTATTTCACTGATGAGCAGGTGGTCCGGAGCATTGCAGGACTTACTGGGATGGACTTCGACACTCTGACGAGTGGTGATTACCGCCTTCTGCTGGAACCAGTCAGTTTCTTAAAATTTCAGGGTGTCTTGATTGCGGTGACCGCTACGGAGGCTGCCCTTTATGATGAGATGACAAGCGGCAGCGTGCGCGCTGTCCTGCCTACGGTGGGTTTCCAGAACCTGCCACTGTCCATGTTCCTTGAGACTGCGGATCTGGGATACCCGGCATGGGGCGGTGCGACTTCCGGGGTCCGCTCCAACCATGAAATAAAGACTTCCCTCGGCCTTGGGATTGTGCGGTTCAATGAAAGGCCGCCGGAGATGCCGGAGGTGTCCACCTTTGATTATGAGTACCGCACCAATACGGAAGTGATCACGGCGGTGGATGTCAGCGGAGGCCAGAGCGACCCGGATCATCCGGTGTCGGTTGTGTTTGGCGTCAATGGGCGCAGTTATACCGTAAGCAATGTCTACTATCCATCCGGTGACAGCCAGCTGGCATGGATTCGCTGGACAACACCCGATACTCCGCAGTCCATGACGATTACAGTGCGTGTCCGCGGTAGAGGCTCCGCAGCCAAAAGCACGCTGCAGGTGAATATCGTGGATTTGGACGAAAATCCTCCGCCCGATCCCAACGCTGATGACCGAGGTGACGGGTTTACGCGACCGTCCATTCCAGGCAACGCACAGGCCACTTCGGCAAGCTGGGGCGTATGGCGGCCCTGGTGGCAGGAATACTGGGTATGGCACAGCGGGGATGAAGATGATGACGGCTATTGGTGTGACCATGGCTGGTGGGAGTTTGACCTGGACCGGTATTCAGCAGATTTAAGTGCGGATATGACCATCACACCAGATGAAAAAGCGCCGACCGCCAGCGGTAAGACCATGAAGTCCGGCTATGGTTTCAATGAAACCGTGACTACCCATGTCAGTACCAACCAAAGTTCTGCGGTCACGGCGGCACAGAATGCGGTTACCTATTTTCCGGAGTTCCAGTACCAGAGGTTCTGGCGGCTTTTGGAACGGATGGGCGGCGGCTATCATATGCGCCATGAATTCAAAGAGAATGAATACAGCACCTATGGACGGCGGACCCATTTCACCCCGATCTGGTATCCGGACGGAAGCTATACGCCTTATACATGGCTCCTTGACTGCTGGACGCCGGCTGGGATGCTGTCCATGAACTTAACAGACACCATCACGATCCGGGGAAACCTTTGGAGTGACTGGCATATCGCGCCGCAGAATCCGGAATAAGGAGGGGATCTATGGCTTATGAACGAATTTCCAGGCCGACAGGCAGCCTCTATCATTACACCAGGCGCAACCGGTTGGAAAGTATCTTAAAAGATGGACTTATCCGCCGCATGGGAGATAAAGAATGCTGGTTTTGTACCTCACTTGAGGATACGATGGCGCTGATGAAACGCACTGTGATGCAGGAGGGAAAGCCGTACTATGGCCTGGGAGGCGTGCTGTTACGTTATCCCGCGTTTGTGCCGGAGGATTATGTGATTTTAAAGCTGGAGCCGCGCTATCAAAACGGAGAATGGGTGCGATGGAATCAGGAGATGCCTCCGAATACACCTCCGGAGATCTTGGAGGAAGCCCGCGTGTTCAGCCATCTGAAGGTTGGGTTTCGCGGGGATTTGAAATTTAAAGAGCATCCGGAGATTCTGGAGGTATCCCAGCTGATCTTCGGACAGAATCTGGGGCATGGAATGAAAATGGAACTCTAAACAACAGAAAAAGAAACAATGACAGTCTCAAATCGAAGGGAGAATACAATGAAAATGAAACGAATGGCAGCGATGCTTTCTGGAGCCTTACTGGCGGCCAGCTTATTCTGTGTCCCGGCCTATGCGGCCAGCGGCGATGTAGCTGGTGCGATTGAGGGAACCTGGCAGACGGCCTCCGAACAGATCAAGACAGTGGTTGACAACGTGGTGTTCCCCGCCATTGACTTAGTTCTTGCCGTGTTTTTCTTTGCCAAGCTGGGGACGGCCTATTTTGATTACCGAAAGCACGGGCAGTTTGAATGGGCGGCCCCGGCGATTCTGTTTGCCTGCCTTGTATTTACGCTGACAGCCCCTCTGTATGTGTGGCAGATCCTTGGAATGTAGGGGAGGTGCGCTATGACTGTGTTTGAACAGGAACTGCAAAAGCTCTTTGAACAGGGAGCAGAGTTTTCTGATATCCGATTTGTTGGGAATACCTGCTATGGCAGGCTGGACGGTGATGTGCGGGTAAAGATCCGCTTTGCGACCGGCGGGGTTGCGGACCACTATGACCGGCTGAAGGTGACGTTAATCAACCGCAGGGAAGGGGAAATTGACAGCCTGATTCTGAAATTTGAGGATGTATGGGGATTAAAGCAGACAAATAATCCCAACTTCCGGAAAGGGGTTTCACCCCATTTATGGGATGACTATGGCAAGGTTGGCTGGTATATTTTTAAACCGGCCAGAGAGGACTACCGCCAGCTGGCGGAGGCGGTGAATACCTACCTGTCTGTGTTTCAGGAGCCGGTGCAGCGCCAGCAGGTTGGACAGAAAATGTGCTGATGGTTGTAAATAAACTCGCGGAAAGGGGTGATCAGATCAAGTGTTTATATGGGATTTTGTCGCGGAAACCGTACTGGGGCAGATCGTTGACTGGATCTACAGCCAGATCGTCGGGTTCTTAGGCGACTTTTTTATGCAGATGGGCAACATGGGAGCCGATCTGTTTGAGATGACCTGGGTGCAGTCCATCGTGCTGTTTTTCTCCTATCTGGCCTGGGCGCTCTATGCGACGGGCCTGGTGGTGGCGGCTTTTGAATGCGGCATCGAATACCAGACAGGCCGCGGCAGCGTCAGGGAGACAGCCTTAAATGCCATCAAGGGTTTTATGGCGGTCAGCCTGTTCACCGTCGTTCCGGTGGAGCTGTATAAGCTCTGCATTTCCCTTCAAGGGAGCTTTACGGCCGGGATTACCGGATTGGGAGAGGACTTTGGAACTGTGGCGTCGGGGATTATCACTTCGCTACAGGACGCGGGTACATGGGAACAGGCAGCGAGCGCCGGTATCCTGGGCGGCCTTCATACCATCACCAGCCCCCTCCTGATGATTTTTATCCTTGTCCTAATGGGCTACGCCATTATCAAGGTGTTTTTTTCCAATCTAAAGCGCGGCGGGATTCTTCTGATCCAGATCGCGGTTGGAAGTCTTTACATGTTCAGTGTTCCAAGAGGCTACATTGACGGTTTCGTCGGCTGGTGCAAGCAGGTCATCGGCCTGTGCCTGACGGCTTTTCTGCAGGCCACGGTGTTGATTGCGGGGCTGATGGTGGTGAAGGACCATGCGCTTTTGGGATTAGGGCTGATGCTTTCGGCCGGGGATATCCCGCGCATTGCCGGGCAGTTTGGGCTGGATACCACGACCCGTGCCAATGTGATGGGAGCAGTTTATGCCGCACAGGGGGCCGTGAACCTGACCCGCACCGTGGTGCAGGCAGTGGCTAAGTAAGAAGGAGGCGGGAAATATCGAGAAAAGCAGACTGGTTTATATTGCCTCTCCTTATGCGGGAGATGTGAAAGGAAATCTGGACTTTGCCAAAGCTGCCTGCCGGTATGCTATTGGACAGGGATGTACACCGGTGGCGGTTCATCTCATCTATCCGCAGCTGCTGGATGATTCCATTCCGAAAGAACGGGAGGTTGGGCTTAACATGGGGTTCCGGGTACTGGCTGCCTGCGATGAATTGTGGCTGTGCGGGGAGCGGATCTCTGCCGGGATGCAGGCGGAGCTTCAGGAAGCGAAAAGACTGGGAATTCCGGTATATCATGTGGCAGAGCAGAAAATCAGGATGATGCAGCCCCGCCTGGAAATGGAGATGTGCCTATGCTGACCATGGGCAGCCTTTTTGATGGGATCGGAGGGTTTCCGCTGGCGGGAATTCACAATGGTATCTGCCCTGTATGGGCAAGCGAGATTGAACCATTCCCGATCAGGGTAACGAAAATAAGGTTCCCGAAAATGCACCATGTGGGGGATATCACGAAACTGGATGGCGGGAGGCTTCCGCCTGTCCATGTGGTCTGCGGCGGCAGCCCCTGCCAGGATCTGTCAGTGGCAGGGCAGCGCAGGGGGCTTTCCGGGGAACGGTCCGGCCTGTTTATGGATCAGGTCCGTATTGTAAAGGAGATGAGAGCAGCTGATGAAAGACGGGGTATACCAGATCACCTTATCCGACCTCGATACCTCGTTTGGGAAAATGTGCCCGGAGCCTTCAGTTCCGCAAATGGGGAAGATTTCCGGGCGGTCATCGAGGAGATTGTCCGTATTAAGGACCATACCTGTCATGTGCCTCGACCTGACACCGGGCGCTGGGGACCTGCTGGGGCAGCCATTCTGGGAGATGAATTCAGCCTGGCTTGGCGAGTCCTGGATGCTCAGTACTGGGGAGTCGCCCAGCGCCGCCGTCGGATCTTCCTTGTCGCAGATTTTGGAGGGCTCACCGCACCAAAGATACTATTTGAGCAGGAACGCCTGCTTGGGAATCCTGCGGAGGGCAAGAAAACGGGAAAAGGAACTACCGGAGCAGTTAAAGGAGGCTTTAATGATACAGGCGGGGATCAAGGCATAGAGGCAGAAAGAGAAAAAAGAGACCGGTCTCCGCTGTGCCTGAATGATCAGGGCGGGGAACGGATGGATGTGTTAGAGGAAACTGTGCCAACCCTGCGTGCAGGGATGGGCAGCCATCCTCCGCTGGTGCCGCAGGCTTATGCGGCAGGTGTGGTGAGCAAAGGGAACGGGGAATGTTTCCTGACACCGGAAGTCCATACTTCGCTTACCAGCGGGGGCGGGCAGGCAGGGCAGGGATACCCGTGTGTCCTTACTGCGGATGTATCTGCGACGCTGTGCCTGAATAACCAGGGCGGCAGGGAGATGGAGTGTTCCAGGGAGGTATCCGGAACACTTCGGGCGCAGGAACATGGGCACCAGCCTCTGGTGTTTGAAAACCATGGCATTGATGCCCGGTACAGCGGCCCGCATGAGGTAGCCCCGACCATGTCCGCCCGGTATGGAACCGGAGGGAACAATGTGCCGCTTGTCGCGAAAGAGCCGGAGAGCTTCTGTATTACAGGAAACATCATTGACCGCCAGCCCCAGAATGGGGGCAACGGCATTGGATATCAGGCAGACATAGCCTATACCTTAACGGGAATGGACCGCCATGCGGTGTTTTCCATGCAGCGGAGCGACGAATTTCTGGAAAATGAGGTAGTGGCGGCGCAGAGTGCCAGGCAGCATAAGGATGCCACGGATTTGGTGTGCCAGCCATACCAGGAAACGGTAGGCACGATTGGACATTCGGATCACAAGGGGATTAACAGCCAGTATGTCAGGGAAGATAAATGCATTGTAGAGAATCGGAACCTGATCCGGCGGCTGACGCCACTGGAATGCGAGCGGCTCCAGGGGTTCCCGGATGGATGGACGGATATTCCGAAAGCCTCAGACAGCGCACGGTATAAGGCTCTGGGAAACAGTGTGGCGATTCCATGTGTGGACTTTGTCCTCCGTGGCATCGCTTATTTTTTGCGGAAACAGGAGGAAGAATGAGTAAAATTGTTTCCCAATAACATTGTAAGATATGCTTTGTTTTATGAAGAATCCTTGTTGGGTATGGTCATAGCTTTTTCCTAACATGGTCGGTATACTTGGCTTACAACGAGAATGGAAAGGAGTGGCTCGCTTGGAAAAACGGAAAAACCTGTGTGCCATGATCCCGGAATCCCTGCACAGCCAGGTGCGGGTCGAACAGGAGCAGATGGCACTGACACTGGGCCAATATGTTGAAAAGATCTTAAGGGAACATTTTGAGATGGGAGGAAAAGCGATGGACAAAGGAACAAGGACACTGGCATTCCAGGTATCAGAGGAACTGTTTGGACGGATTAAAGCGCATCTGGCCAGGACTAAAATGAGCCAGAAGGACTTCGTGATCAGCCTGATCGAGCAGGCACTGGCCACCGCCGAGGGTCAGCCGGATGGCAGCCAGACAGAAAAGTAAATAAAAAACAACACCGCTGGGGTTTTGGGCTCCGGCGGTTTTCTTTTGGAGGTGAGTAAATTTGTATATCTATCCGGACAATCTAAAATCCAGGGCAACCCTGTGGCTCTGGCAGTTAAAGGATATCGGTATCATTGGTGTGTGCGCGGTACTCTCTATCCTGCTCTGGACGCAGGCAGGCCTTGTGCCTCCAATGGTACTGACCGGTGTGTATGCCTTTCTGACGATCCGCTTTGAGGATACCAGCATCCTCGATTTTATCCGCTATGCTTGTGAATTCTTTTTTATCAGACAGCAATTTTATGAATGGAGGTATACCAGGTGAGCAGAAATACAGGGCAAAGCGCCAGAGAGAAAAAGAAACTGGCCAGACAGCAGGCATCCACCCGGCAGCTTATCGGAGCGAAGGCAGTCACGGAGTACAGCCTTGTGACCTATGGGCAGGGGGAATTGGTCTATTTTATCGTAAAGCCTGCCAACCTCTCCGTGCTGTCGGAGGCCAGCGTCGGCGCAAGGATCTATGCGCTGATGACTGTGTTAAAAGGTGTTGCGGAGATCGAGATGCTGTGCTTAAACAGCCGGGAAAGTTTCGAGGACAACAAGCAGTTCTTAAGAAAGCGCATGGAGAAGGAGGAGAATCCGGTCGTGCGGAAACTCCTGGAAAAAGACCAGACCCATCTCGATCGGATACAGGTGCAGATGGCGACCGCCCGCGAATTCCTGATCATGATCCGGCTGAAGGATGAGAAGGAGTCGGAGGTGCGCTCTTACTTATCCCGCATTGAAAAATCCTTAAAGGAACAGGGCTTTTCTGTCCGCAGGGCAGATCGTGAGGATATCAAGTGCATCCTGGCTGTTTATTATGAGCAGAACGTGACCACGGAAAAGTTCGAGGACTTTGACGGGGAACGCTGGATCATTCCGGAGGATTAAACGGGAAAATTCCGGATTACTATTCAGTGAAAGTGTGGTATACTGTAATGGAATGAATTTGAGAAAGGAGTGGCTCGCTTGAATTATCCGGAAATTTTGAAGAAAAAAGAACAATATCTGTCTGGCAAAGCGTCCATCCCGGAGATTACCCTGAAATCTTATGAGCAGGCATTTGAGATAGAATATACGCATAACTCCACTGCCATCGAGGGGAATACGCTGACTTTAATGGAAACAAAGGTGCTGCTGGAGGATGGGATCGCGATTGGCGGCAAGCATCTGCGGGAAATTTATGAGTCGGTAAACCATCAAAAAGCATACCGCTATGTAAAAGAGTGTATTGATAAGGGAATGCCACTGGATGAGAAGATTGTGAAGGATATCCATGCCATGCTGATGGAAAATATTTTTACGGGGGGTATTTACCGCAATGTGGATGTCTATATTTCAGGCGCACAGCACACGCCGCCATCCCCTAATGAGATGTATCGTCAGGTCAAGAATTTTTATATCGATCTGACATGGAAAAACCGGGAACTAAATGACATTGAGTATGCTGCATGGACACACGCGGAGTTCGTAAAAATCCATCCCTTCCCGGATGGGAATGTAACACAGAGACACCAGCAGAAAGCGGCATAACAGCGGCAGACTGCTCTGTACATAAAATTGAATAGCGTATATGCCAAAGGACATTTCATCTTTTATTTAGGTGGATGTCCTTTTTTTGTACCCATTTTCAGGAGAAAGGAGACTCACATGGAACTGAACGAAATGGAAAAACGGATGCTGTACCAGACAGAAGGCTGTGAACGGTATGCCGTTATCAATGAGCTTTTTATGGCTTCGCAGTATGCCGGTGATCCGGCACGGAGGAAAGCGGCAAAGGACCTTATGGAAAAGTTGCGTCCCCTGTCAGATGCTGAGTGCATGGACCTAGTGAGGGATATTCAGAAAAATTACCGGCTTCCGCAGGAAGGGCGGACCATCGGGGAGCTGATCGCGGAGGCTCGGCAGAAATCCGGCGCGGAAAAATTAAAGGGGCATGACATCATGGCGCTGGAACGCTTCGACCCGGAGGTAAAGCACATGATCGTCTTTGATGTGCTGTCATATGATTCCCCTGTCGGAGATAAGGGCGATAAGATGCGTCTGTTCCTTACGGATGTCGGCTATCAGAAATTTTTGGACAGCCAGGAACAGGGCGAAGTCAAACTGAAAAACCATGCGAAGGTTTCAGGCGGGCACCTCCACTATGACCGCAGGGACCGCGCCTTGTAACGGAAATAAC
>OWIL01000075.1_pt1 | contig 65005 bp, 88 predicted proteins | sample 1732871 | NCBI WGS metagenome assembly OWIL01 (sample SAMN05065763, study PRJEB22554) | human gut metagenome | biome: ENVO:2100002; feature: ENVO:00000062; material: ENVO:00002003 | host: Homo sapiens | place: USA
GAGATGTAGCTCCGTCTCGTGGGCTCGGAGATGTGTATAAGAGACAGATACTTATATGAAAAGGAGCGCTAAAAAACAACCTGTACGTAACTTTTTATTGTTAAGTATGCTGGTCTGTATGCCAATTTCTTAAATAGAGATGTCCCTGAGACCCTACTGAACTCCAACTATATTAAACCATTGAAAAAGAAAGAAATATAAACAAACGAGTTCGGAAAACTCTCCCAAAAATGATGATTTTGAAACTTACAACATTCGAACTCAATTAAGTGTTTGATAAAAAAACAGCCCCTGCAATAGGAGCTGTTAACTATGGTGGGCCCTGCCGGACTCGAACCTGCGACCAGACCGTTATGAGCGGCCTGCTCTAACCAACTGAGCTAAGGGCCCGAAAAAAAATCAAAGCATAAAACACAATCTGTGTGCCAAAGCTTTCTTTCTGAGAGCAGGCCTGAGTCGCTTTGTAAAATTCGGACTTTATCCTCATTAACGCCGCTCCTGTCGTTTGCTCGTATGGTTTGCTCCGCAGCACTGACGTTTACTCGCAAACACAACTGCGCTACACCTTTCGTCTAAAAGACTGCCGCCGACAATCTTTTATTCCTCAAGCTAACCAACTGAGCTAAGGGCCCGTCTTACAGACAAGCAGAAAATATGCCAAATTGTTAAGATAGTCAAGAGCTTTTTCTCAATCTTCCTCTCCTCTAAACACTTTCTTAAATCTTCCTCTTTATACTTTGTCAAAGGATTAACAAAACACATCAGACCATGTCAGACACATCTATTTACCCTACCCGCTCTTTTCGCGAATTTCTAACCCGCTATGAACACCATAAACCTCAGGAAGAGGCTCCGCTGACAGTGCTTTACATTCACGGTCTGGCCTCTAATCCCTGGGGACGCAAACCTGAAGCCGTTAAAAGCGTTTGTGAACAGCTGGGACTGAATTTTTACCGTTTTGAATTGCTCGGACACGGCATAGATGCCGCTAATTATGAAAAGACCGACCTGGACCTCTGGAAAGAACAAATTCTTGACATCATTGATCATCACATCACCGGTAACTTTATTATCGTCGGTCATTGCATCGGCGGCTGGCTGGGACTGATGGCTGCTCAGGAACGCGGCGAAAGACTAAAAGGAATTGTCTGCACCTCGACAGCCCCGAATCTGGTGGAACTGATGGATATGCAGGTAAAACCCGAACAGCGGCAGGAATTGGAAAGCAACGGGAAAGTCATTGTCAAAATAGAGCGTATGGTTTTCACCTTTACCCGCAGCTTTATCGCCAGCGGTCTGAAGAATGCCATTCTCAACCAGCCGGATATTCCCATCACCTGCCCGGTTCACTTGATTCAGGGACTTAAAGACACCTTTATCGACTGGCGGGTTATCTTCCGCATTGCAGCCAAACTCCGCAGCGATAAAGTAGCCATAAAACTGTTAAAAAACAGCAATCACCACCTGCAGCATCCGTTGGACTTGGAAGAAATCAACAACTCACTGCGCAGTATTGTCGAAGCCCTGTAAGTTTTAAATAATAGAAATTGACAAAATAAGATTTTACGCTACAGTAAGCGTAATAATTTATTATTTTAAAACTTAACTATATGAAAACAATTATTAAACAGTCGTACCATTTTAAGGATTTTACGACAGAATTTGAACAATGTGACTTCTCCGAAAAACCGGAATTCACTGTTCTTTACATTCACGGACTGAAATCCAACCCTTGGGCGCGAAAGGCAGACAACATCAAGGAACTCTGCCGCAAAAACGGATTGAATTTCCGGCGTTACGAACTTCTCGGTCACGGCTCCGATGAAAAGAAATTCCTCCGCTGCGACTTTGAACTTTGGAAAGACCAGCTGCGGGACATCATTGCCAACCACATCACCGGCCCGGTAATTATCGTCGGTCATTGCGTCGGCGGCTGGCTGGGAATGAGCATCGCCGAAGAATATCCCGACCGGATTAAGGCTTTTCTGGGACTGGCCGCTGCACCGGACCTGATTGAGCAGCTTTTGGAGCGCTCAACGCTCGAACAGCGACAAACACTGGCCGATACCGGCTTTGTTGAAGCACAGGTGGAAAAATATCACTATGTTTTTTCACAAAGGCTGTGGACCAATCTTCATGCCAACGACCTCCTGCAAAAGGACAAAATCGACATCACCTGCCCGGTTCATCTGATACACGGACAACAGGACAATTTCGTCAACTGGCAGGTCATTTTGAAATTGGCCGAAAAAATTGCTTACGGCAAAACGGTGGTTAAAATTATGAAAAACAGTAATCATCACCTGCAGGACAGCATCGCTATTCACGAGACGGCACAATCTCTGTACGATTTGTACCAGGAAGCCAAGAAAAACAAAACGTCCGATTAAACGGGGTTACCTATCTGAAAAAAGAGGCTTTGAAAGCCTCTTTTTTTATTCTAAAACAAACTTGCCGCAACATTATGCTCATGGGCAAAGTCTTTGACAATAAAAGTCGTCACCGGCGCCCGGGAATATTTTTGAAACAGCAAACCATGCCCCAAACACAAACCGACATTAATGTTAAATTCCGTCTTTTGATCATTTAAAAACTCGGCCTGAGAAATCGGATCGCAGCACGGCCCTTTCATTTCCTCACAAATGACACAGCCGTCCAGTCCGCTCTCCTTGCAGTTGACGCTAAAAACGGTAAACCCGTTTTCCCGCAAAATCTCCGCCAGCTTATCGGCATATTTTTGCATTGATAAACAGTTGGCAATCCCGATTTTTTGAAACCCGGAAACCTTGATAAACTCGATTAACTCCTGCAAACGCGACTTATGCGCATTCAGACGCGCCACATTTGCCTTTATCATTTCTTCCTTATCTTCAATGGAATAGTCTGCCATAATTTTCTCTCTAGATTAACTGCGCAAAATTGCGCAGAACGAGGTAAATAATAAGAAATAAAGGAGGAAGAACCACAGCGTATACTTTAGTACGTGAGGACACTCCCGTCCTGAAATTTCTGTATTAGTTACCCATTATCCGCAATTTTTATTGATCAAGGAATGAACGCAGCTTCCTCGACCGGCTCGGATGTTTCAGCTTGCGCAAAGCTTTCGCCTCAATCTGACGAATACGTTCGCGAGTAACGTTAAACTGCTGTCCGACTTCTTCCAGCGTGTGGTCGGTATTCATACCGATACCGAAACGCATACGCAGAACACGTTCTTCTCTCGGTGTCAGCGAAGACAAAATTCTGGTGCAGGTTTCCTTCAAATTCGAATGAATGGCGGAATCCAAAGGCTGCAACGCATTGTCATCGGCAATAAAATCACCCAGCGAAGAATCTTCCTCATCACCGACCGGCGCTTCCAGCGAAACCGGTTCTTTGGCTATCTTCATAACTTTGCGAACTTTTTCCAAAGGCATTGACAACCGTGCCGCCAACTCCTCGGGCACCGGCTCCCGTCCCATTTCCGACAACATCTGACGTGAAGTCCGCACCAGCTTGTTGATGGTTTCAATCATATGTACCGGAATACGGATTGTCCGTGCCTGGTCGGCAATCGAACGGGTAATCGCCTGACGGATCCACCAGGTGGCATAGGTCGAAAACTTGTAACCGCGACGGTACTCAAACTTATCAACCGCTTTCATCAAACCGATGTTGCCTTCCTGAATCAAATCCAAAAACTGCAAACCGCGGTTGGTATATTTTTTGGCAATGGAAATAACCAAACGCAGGTTGGCTTCAATCATTTCCTTTTTCGCCCGATCGGCCTCCCTTTCGCCTTTTTTAATCGTATCGACCATACGGCGGTATTCTGAAATCGGCAAACCGCATTCCTGCGCCATTTTTGCTACGGAATCACGCAGTTCAACGATTTCCATGCCGTATTTTTCAACAAAGGCCTGCCAGTGCTTGTCTTTTTTATGAGAAATATTTTCAACCCAGTTCGGATCAAGCTCTGATTTCTGATAAACGTCCAAAAAATCCTCGCGCTTAATTTTGCATGACAGGGCATAGCGCAGCAATTTCCCTTCCAACCCCATCAAACGTTTGTTCAGTCCGTTCAGCTGTTCAACCAGTTGTTCAACTCTGGTCGCATTCAGATGGATGGAACTCATCAGTTCAACCAGTTCTTTTTTAACCTGAAGATATTTTTTCTCAACCGAAGAAGAAACCGACTTTCCGGCCAAAATTGCCTCAACGCGCTGGTTCTGAATTTTCTTCAAATCGTCATAATAACTGGAAATTTTGGTCAAAATTTCCAATACCGGCTCCAGCAGCGCTTCTTCCATAGCCGCAACCGAAGCGGAAGCGCGGCCGCCCACGCCGTCAACATCATCGTCATCGCCGGAGGAAGCGCTTCCTTCTTCATCGTCGGCCGTATCTGCCGGCTCATCATCCTCTTCCTCGACATCGTCGTCAACGGCATCTTCCAATTCAATGTCGTCTTCCAAATCATCGTCAATATCGTCAAGGTTGTCTTTGGTGGCAATTTCTTCGGCCACTTTTTCCAAATCATCAACCGAAGCGTCTTCTTCGTCATAAACCATAGCTTCGGCATCATCGCCGTACATCATTTCCAAATCGACGATATCGCGCAACTGCATTCTGCCTTCCAGCAGATCGTCACGCCAATCGGCAATGGCTTTAATGGTCATCGGGCTTTCGCACAAACCGTCAATCATAACCGTTTTGCCGGCCTCAATACGTTTGGCTATGGCAATTTCCCCTTCCCGGGACAGAAGTTCGACGGTACCCATCTCTTTCAAATACATGCGGACAGGGTCGTCCGAACGGCCTAACTCTTTTTCGTCAAAGTTTCCGCTCTCATCATCGTCATAAACTTCTTCTTCGTCATTTTCCTGTTCAAAGCTGTCAACGTCCGATTCCGAAATGATGCTGATGCCCATATCGGAAATCTCGGCCATAATATCTTCAATCTGTTCGGAAGATTCGCGTTCGGATGGCAAAGCTTTATTAAGCTCTTCAACCGTAATATATCCGCGTGCTTTGCCTTTGTCCAACAAACGTTTAACCGCGCTCCCCAGAGAGTCGATTAAAGGCGCGTCGGCAGAGCCGCCTTCATAGTAATCTTGATTATCGGTATCTGACATGACAATTCCTATAAAAACCGGTTTTAAAAATAGAAGGGTTCAAATCTGAACCTGATACTGCAGCTAGCAACCTTTTAATAATTTCTGTACGATTTGTCAACACTTGCGTTGCCGTCCGACGCCGGGAGGCTTTTAACACGCCGAGGCAACGCCTTGTTTTATTTGGGTTTTATCAAAAAGCATTTTGTGTATTAAGTAAAGATTCTTTCTCTTTTTTCAAGCTCTCGTAACGCTGATAGGCTTCTTCCGGGAACGACTCGGAAACCTGAATAATCCGCAGGCATTCTTTTATCTCGTTATCCAGTTGTTTTATCTGAACTTCTATAATTTTTGTATCGATCTCTTCCCTGATTTTGTTAATATAGGGATTCTGCTGGCGGAACATTTCCAGCTCCCACAGAGCGGCCAAATCTTTTTCCAGCCCTTTTTCCTGCAAAAGCTTGCATAATCCGTCGCTCTGAATCTCCTCATCATCGTGATAGACTTCAACCAACACGTCAAAAAGCTGCTGTAACCGGGGATTGGAAATTTCAAACATTCCCATCCGCTCCTCGTATTCGGCAATCAGTTCGGGATAATAAACCATCGCCGCCAACACAAACTTGACCACCAGCTCGTCCATGGTAACCTTCGGCCGCTGAGCTGCCGGAACCGTCTGCTTAACCGCGGTTTCATTCCGTCGGAACGAACCTCTCGGCGCCTGATAAGCCGTATCTCCGCCGGCCGACTGGCGTTGTTTGTTTTTCCAGAAACCTCGCCCCAGTTCGTTATAGATATAATTCTGCATTTCCTGCTGATAATAGCCGCGGACTTTTTCATCGGCGATTTTCGCCACTTCTTCCATCACGTTTTTTTCGATCAGCGCCTTTTGTTCCGGCGTATCAAATACCCGGCCTTCGGTGTTCTTCCGCCAAAGGAGTTTTACCAGGGGCGTCGTTTCCTGCAGATATTTCAAAAAAGCGTCATGCCCGTGCGCCTTCAAAAATTCATCCGGATCCATTTTATCCGGCAGAAAAACATATTTCAGCGAATAGCCGGCTTTCAAAATCGGCAGACCGCGGTCAATCGAACGAATGGCGGCCCGAATACCGGCCCCGTCACCGTCAAAACAAAGAGTCGGCTCGGGACAGACCTTCCAGGCTTCGGCAATCTGATCTTCGGTCAAAGCGGTGCCCAGCGGGGCCACCGCATAGCCGAAACCGTATTTATCCAAGGCGATAACATCCATATACCCTTCGCAGACAATAATATTCCGTGCGGCAAAAGCCCGGTCGCGGGCATTGTTAAGATTATACAGCACCCGCCGCTTATTAAACAGCGGCGTCTCCGGCGAGTTCAGATATTTCGGCTGTCCGTCGCCCATAATCCGGCCGCCGAAAGCAATCACCCGCCCGGCCTTGTCCATAATCGGAATCATCACCCGGTCACGGAAAAAATCATGCGGACGGCGGTTTTTGTCTTCCGGAATGGCTATCAGCCCCAATTCCGCCATATCATGCTCGGAAATTTCCTTGGATGCCAGCAACGCTTTCAAACCGTTATTGCCCGGCGCATACCCGAGACGAAACTTGGTAATGATATCTTCTTCAAACCCGCGGCGATGCAGATAATCCATCGCCCGCTGCCCGTCCGGCAAATGCAGCGACTTTTCAAAAAAACGGCAGGCCATGTCCATAATGTCATACAACGAATTGCGCTTAACCGCTTCTTCATGGCTTTCCTTGGAAATCTGCGGAACCTGCAAACCGGCCTTGTCCGCCAGCTTGCGAATGGCATCCATAAACGGCAGATTGTTGGCTTCCATTTCAAACTTGATAATGTCACCGTGCGCACCGCAGCCGAAACAATGATAAAAACCTTTGGCTTCGTTCACCGTAAACGACGGCGTCTTTTCGTTGTGAAACGGGCAACAGGCCTGGTACTCGCGCCCTTTGCGCACCAGTTTTACCTTTGAACCGACCACATCGACGATAGAAACCTTCGCCCGCAGTTCGTCACAAAACTTTTGTAAATCTATCCCAGCCATTGAATGCCCGCTATGATCCTACGCCTTTTTTCTCCCCTTACCGATTAAAGGAAGAAATTTTACTGCAACAGAGATTTGATCATCCCCGATGCCTTGCCCATATCCAGCTGTCCGGCATATTTGGCTTTCAGTTCGCCCATAACCTTTCCCATATCTTTCATGGAAGAGGCACCGGTCGAAGCGATAATCGTCTTCAAAACGGCTTCAATTTCCGCCTCGCTCATCTGTTTGGGCAGGAATTTTTCAATCACTTTGATTTCGCTCATTTCTTTATCGGCCAAATCCTGACGATGTCCGTCCAGATACATTTTGATTGAATCGTTGCGCTGTTTAATCATTCCCTGCATCATCGACAGCAGTTCGGCTTCACTGGCTTCCTTTTGTCCTTTGCCGCGCGCTTCGACGTCTTTCTCCTTCATGCCGGCGATAATCAGGCGAACCGCGCCTACGGTCGTCATATCTTTATTCAGCATTGATTCTTTCAAAGCTTTTTGTAAATCTTCTCTCAACATTTTTATTCTCCTTGATTTTGACAATTTGTTTCAAAGCATAAACACTTCAGGCTAAAAAAGCAAGCGCATTATCATATAAGGCTTGCCATAAATGCCTCACCCGACTATATTGTAAAAAAACAGAAAGAAAGGATGATCCATGCGTATTCCCGCCCGTTTTTTCCTGGCTCTGCTTCTTGCCGCATTTCCTCTTCATGCTCAGGAAACGCCCGACCCGATAGAATTCAGCCAAGAGGAATATAACCAAAGGGTTGCCCGGGAAATGGAAGAAATGAACCAGGCGCTGCAGGCAATGAGCAAATTTATGGTCAAATCAATGAACAATATGACCGAGGCTATCAACAAATCGGCGCCGGGCATTGCCAAAAGCATGGGTGAGCTCGTCAAATCAATGGAACCCATCATTAAAGCGGCGCAGCAAAACCAAGATTTTGCGGCTCAAGCACCGGAAACAACGGCGCCGCAGCCTGATGCTGCGGCCAATGACGTGACACGACAATTTCAGGGACTGCCCATGTCAGAAATAATCGGCGGTCCGTTGCAAGCCGCAGCGGAAGCCCAAACCCGGCAGGCCGAAACTGCTGCTGACTTTATCAATCAGCTTCAAATAAAACAGCAAGCAACTCCGGAAAAACCGGCCAAACCGCAGATAAACCAAATCTACCGGCCGAAAAGAATACAGCTTTTCCCGGCTCCGCAGCCAAATCACGACTAAAAATGAACCCGGAAAGAAAACAGGCTTTCTTCCGTATCATGGCCGCGATTGTCCTGATACAAATAATTAAGCGCAAGTGCCGTGTTGCGCGTTAACCCGTAAACCACTTCCGCCTTATATTCTGACCGGTCGCCGAAAGCCGAGGTCGCATAGATTTTTTCCGCTTCCAGCCAAAAGCGGAAATTTTTCCACTCGCCGAGAAGACCTGCGGCAGCCCCGATTCCCACCCACTGGTTATGCGGCAAAAAACCGCCGTACGACAAATGATTGTCCAGCAGCAGATACCCTTTGAGCGATTCTGCAAAAGCATAACTTCCTCCCGCGCCGGCCGTCAGATTAAACGCGTATCCTTCTTCCTCATTATCGGGATTCGTCTCACGATCGATTCCCGCTCTTATCTGATAAGACAACGGCCGAAACATCACGTTAACCGGGCTTATTGAACGAATACCGACCAAATCAAATTTTTGCAAAACATAATTGTTCCGACCGTCATAATGACGCACGGCAAAATTCAGAAAATTAATTTCAGCCCCGGGAAGCATACCGTAACTGTCATCCGTCAGCGAATGATAGGCCGGGCGAAATTCCAATTGCTGAAACCCCTGCCCGTTTCTGACGCCGGCCCCGGCCGACAGCCGCATTGCCTCATGCGTTTTCAACGGCGATTTTCCTTCCGTTAACGGCTTAAAATTATCCTTTGCTTTAAGATTATTGCGAGCCACCAAAAGCTTAAAACTCTGCCGGCGATAATCTTTCAAATCGATATTTTTGGCGACATACTGATATTGCACAAACTGATAAGCCGCTTCGGCAACTCCCGCCTGTTCTTCCGGCGTCAGCCCCTCCGGCCCGTATTCATCATCGAGAACAAATTTTTCAAAAGCCTTTTTCTGTGCAACGGTCATCTGGCGGTATTGGTCGTTCAAACGGCTCTGGCGCGACGGCCGGTAATGAACGGCTTTGACCAGCCCGGGCCGCGCATTCACCGCCTTAACCGTATCCAGCGGAATTGTCTGCATCGGAAAGTCATCCGCCAGCCTCAGCGACGGCCGAACCGCATCTAACGCCTCCATCAGCATATAAGAACAATTCCGTCCGAAAAAATAATAACGGGACTGGGCATGTCCCAATTCCCACAAATGGGCCACGAACATTTTCTGCTCCCGCGGCGTCAAATTAAGCTGCAATTCCCAAATATCGCGGTTTTCAATATTGTTATATGTATTGATGATATCATAATAAGGCTTCAGCGTAAAACCGCCGTAATAACCGCCCGTCAGTCCGTAAACCGCAAACAGCACACCGCGTTCGTCTCCGGTAAACGCCCCGTAATTCATGCCGTGCGCCAGCAGCTGCGTCCCTTTGCGTGCCGTATCAATGCGAATAAGCGTATGTCCGAACAGCGACGAAGGGTTATTCATATAAGCATCGGTAAACAGCAGCGTTATCCCGGCCGGAGCAACATCGGCCAGAAATTGGCGATATTCCCTGCATTCGGGAAAGCGGCGCGTCACCAGTCCTTTACGCCGCAGATAAGCATACCGCGCCGGAAAAAGACAAATTTTCTTTTCATCGCTGCCGGCTTCAAACAGCTCAATCGTTGCGTTCAATTCGGCCTGAGGATTCGTTTTGCCTTCGGAGCTGACAAAAAAACCGGGAGAATCAATAGTGCTGCGATAACCGCCGGTCCACTGCCGGCGATAATGTCCCAATGCCAGCCACTGGCTGTCCGAAGCTAAAGAAGTTTCCGCGGCCTGCGGAGAAAACGGAAAAAAAGATAAAAGAAAAAAAACAAACGGAGCGGAAAACACTTTCAAACCGAACACACGCATTTTCCGCCCCGTCAATAAAACCGTACTAAGCTTTCAAAATTTCAAACAAAGACAAAGTAACGTCAACAGCCTGAACATTTTCATTAGGGAAAAGAACGGCAAAATTCTGCTGAGACTTGGCGCCTAAAACACTTTTATCCATGTTCAGGATACCGGCCAGCGTATCAATCGTCTCGCCGCTGCCGCGGGAAGCGTCCAGCGCATATTGTTCCATATTGTTTTCAATAAAGGCCAACACCATTTTCTGCGTTCCGCCGGTAACCCGTCCCTCCGGATCGCAGCCGGAAGTACCGAAAGTGATGCCGAAAGTCTGATTTGAAAATGATCCGTTGGTCGTTACCGCCAAAACCTGCGGCCCGATGCCCTTCTGTCCGCGCCAGGCCATAGAACCCAAACCGCACCCGGTGCTGTCCACGGCAAAAGCGTTGGCGGACACCAGCATCGCCCCCAGAACCAGTGATGTAAAGTAAACTTTTTTCAACTCCAGTCTCCTCAATAGCAATAAGTTTTAACACCTCATACAAATTACCACAATTCAGCCGTTTGTACAGACTTTTTAATTTTCCCTGACAAGTTTTTAAAAGTTCCGCACTGTCCCCGTTAAAAAGGCTTGCAGTTCTTAAAATTTGTGATATATATGAATAAATACGCAAACACATAAGGGCTGTGAACGGATTTTTATCCTTTCGCAGTCTAATTTTTCTAACTTTTGTAGGATTTTTTGGAGGGTTAAAATGGATAAATTCCCATTAACCAAGAATGGTTTCATTGCGCTGGAAGCAGAATTAAAAAATTTAAAAGGCGTTGAACGCCCCAACATTATCGCCGCAATTGCCGAGGCCCGTTCCCACGGTGATTTGTCCGAGAATGCGGAATACTCCGCCGCCAAGGAAAAACAAAGCTTCATCGAAGGCCGCATTCAGGAACTTGAAGCCGTCATCAGCCGCGCTCAGGTAATTGATCCTGCTCAAACCAAAAGCGACGTTATCCGCTTTGGCGCAACCGTTGTCGTTGTTGACGAAGATACCGAAGAAGAGAAAAAATATCAGATTGTCGGCGATTATGAAGCCGACATTGAAAAGAACCTGATTTCGCTGTCTTCCCCTCTCGCCAAAGCCCTCATCGGCAAAGAAGCGGGAGACATCGCCGAATTTTCGGCGCCGGGCGGCCGCAAATCTTTTGAAATCATAGACGTTATTTATCAATAAACGCCTTGGAATTTCCGACATCGTTCATATATTAAAGCCGGTTTAACACCGGCTTTAATTTTACACGATGAGGAGATTTCCATGAGCGACACCAACGAAAACTGCACCTACGGCTATGATTATGAAAATAAATGCGACTGCCGGGAAGACGACAACTGCGGCTGCACTTTTCCCAACAATATGCCTCACGATTTTGACTGCCGCTGCGGCGACGAAGACGAAAACTTTTCCTGTGAAGATAATGACGACGCCGACTGCTGCGAATGTGAAAATCTTATTTGCGACACGCTGCACTGCCAAAATCTGATTGTCGAAAACCTTGAACTTCCGGCAGAAGGAAACAATATTCACAATGATGAAAACTGCCATTGCAGCTCCGTTCTGGTTCGCGATCTGGCGCCGGATTTTGTTGTTCCGGCGGTAATGCCCGACAACACGATTGTCAATGAATTTGACATCGACAGCTATCTCGACGGCTCCTACGGACTGCTCCTGTTTTATCCTGCCGATTTCACTTTTGTCTGCCCTTCCGAACTGATTGCCTTTAACCGCCGCCTGAACGAATTTGAAAAACGCGGCGTCAAATTGCTGGGTATCAGTGTCGATTCGCCCCATGCGCACCTCGCCTGGAAAAAAATGGCGCCGCAGGACGGAGGCGTCGGCCCGCTGGATTATCCGCTGGTCTCCGACCTCAATAAAGACATCTCGTTTACATACGGCGTACTGAGCGAAGACGGCGTCGCGCTCCGCGCTTCTTTCCTGATTGACCGGCAGGGCATCGTCCGCCACCAGATTGTCAACGACCTTCCGCTCGGACGCGATGTTGACGAAACGCTGCGCATTATTGATGCTCTTCAGTTCTATGAACAGAACGGAGACGTTTGCCCGGCCAACTGGCATCAGGGAGACGAAGCCATCAGCCCTTCGCCGCAGGGAATTGCCGACTTTCTTAACAAAAATCTCGAAAAACTCTGAAAAATACCGATCGAACAGCGCCGCTCTTTTTCTTTGCAAAAAACAGCTTGTCTCTTGCCAAGCCGGAAGATAAGTCCTATTTTATGTAAAACATAAATAAACAGGAAAGAAAGAAATGGCTGAATACAAAAGTAAAATTCTTATCATCGGTTCCGGCCCGGCCGGTTATACCGCCGGCATTTACGCAGCAAGAGCCGGACTGTCGGCAACCATAGTTTCCGGTCCCCAGCCCGGCGGACAGCTGACAATCACGACCGACGTTGAAAACTTCCCCGGTTTTCCGACCCCGGTTGCCGGAACCCAACTTATGGAAGACATGCGCCAACAGGCTCTCAAACTCGGAGTAGAAATTGTCGAAGACCGGATTACCGAAGTTGATTTCAAGCGCCGTCCCTTCGAATGCAATTCGGAAAATCATAACCTTTTCGTCGGCGACACGGTTATCATCGCTACCGGCGCCTCCGCCCGTTGGCTGGGGCTTCCCTCCGAGGAAAAATTCCGCGGTTTCGGCGTTTCCGGCTGTGCCACCTGTGACGGCTTTTTCTACCGCGGACGTGACGTTGCCGTTGTCGGCGGCGGAAACACGGCCGTTGAAGAGGCTATCTACCTCACCAATTTTGCCAACAGCGTTACCCTCATTCACCGCCGCGACAGTCTCCGCGCCGATAAAATTATGCAGGAACGTCTGATGAACAACCGCAAAATCAACGTTGAATGGGATTCCGTTGTCGAAGAAGTCGTCGGAACCGAAAATCCGCTCGGCGTCACCGGGGTTAAAGTCAAGAATGTTAAAACCGATGCCGTTAAAGAACTCCCCGTCGAAGGCCTGTTCATCGCCATCGGGCACCACCCCAATACCGATATATTCAAAGGCCAAATTGACATGGATCCCGAAGGCTACATCATAACCAAACCCGACAGCTGCCAAACCAGCGTTGAAGGCGTTTTCGCCGCCGGAGACGTCCAGTCCGGAAAATTCCGCCAGGCGGTTATTGCCGCCGGAAACGGCTGTCATGCCAGCCTTGAAGCCGAGCGTTACATTGCTGCGCTGAACGATGAAAATGCGGCTTCTGCCGTCTGAACCGTTCCCGACTGACAAACGAAAGGCCGAAGTTCAACTCCGGCCTTTCGTTTTATCTGAGACAGTCTAAAAACTGAATCTGGCGCCTAAAAGAATTTCATGTGCTTCGGATTCGACTTTGAAACGATCTCCGGTGTACATCGTCTTGGTCAAATCACCGTTGTCAACATAACGGTAACCCAAATCGACCGTTATATTGCTGTTGACTTCATAACCGACGCCGGCAGCCAGATTCCAGGCAAAATTATTGCTGGATTCCTTAATTTTTCCGGCTGCGTAATCTGCACCGTCGGTTCCGGCAAATTTACTGCTTGCTTTCAGGTGAGCCAAACCGATACCGCCGCCGACATAAGGCGTAAATTTGGTTCCGGTATTAAAGTCATAATAAGCGTTCAACATCACATTCTGATTGCGGACGCTCATTTTGTTTGAGGCAATGTCGCCCTCGTCAAAATATTTCTTGGTTTTTCCGGCTCCGTCACGATAGCTGTATTCCAATTCCGTCCGGATTGCATCGCCGTTGCACAGCGGAAGTTCAACACCAGCGGCAACCGAAACGCCATAGTTCCAATCTTTGATGTCAAACTTTTCCGTATAAACTTCATCAGTGTCATAGCTTCTGATTTTAACGTCATTTTTCATCCGGGAATAGGCTAACTTACCTGAAACATAAGGGGTATATTCCAAAGCATTGGCCTGAGAATAAGATAAAACACAGGCAACACCTGCAAGCAATAAAAGTTTTTTCATGATAGTCTTCTCTCCATTTAGTTAATACAAACAGCTTTTCTGGCGAGAGTTGAACCAATGCACCTGAATAGGCCCGTAAACACACATCCGTGATACAACAGTGCAGCGTGATTCCGCTCCGGGAGCATCCATCGTCAGTATTTCTGCCTGACGACTGATTAAACGTTATAAGATATTTTTGCAGAAAGCAAGCAAAAAAACATTAAAAATTTAGCACAAGACATCTCTTACAACTTTTAATTAAGAGTCTCATTTTTATTGACAAGCATTCGCCGCCGACACTATATTGTCGTATATAAAGATGAAAAAAGGAGATAAAAATGTCAAAACACGGAACTTGCGGCTGCGGCTGTGAAAATGAAAGCAAACAGTGCCATTGCGACGAAACCTGCACTTGCGGATGTCAGGAAGGCAAGCCCTGCACTTGCGGATATGAATGTGACTGCGGCTGCTGCGGCAACCAGAATAAGGAAATTGCTTTTGAACTCTGCCGCACCCTGATTGAAGGCCGAACCTATACTGCCGAAGGCGTAGCCGAAGCTTTCAGAAAAATCTACGACACCGTTAAAAGCTGCAAATAATTCCACTCTTTCCCAAACGCAGCCCTTCCTTGGCTGCGTTTTTTTCGTTTCTGAATTTTATATATTGATATTGTCTTAAAGCTGATATATTATATGTCCAATATCAGTAAACCTATCGGGATGCTGCGGTTATGTCCAGAGCCGAAGCTTAAAGGCCGCAGAGTTATTCCTATAACCGTTCACCTTCCCGATGCTTTATTTTTAAAGGAAATACAATGTATCTGGAACGTTACGCCCATGCTTTTAACCCGCCGGTGCCGAGCTCTGCCGAAATACTGAAAAAACACCTCGTCAAAATTCTGACTTTCTGGATTTTTCCGTCCGTTCTCCGTCACCAGACCAAGCGCCGTCTCAGACATCTTCTGGGAATGGGACCTGCTCCCGAAACACTTTGGGAAAAACACGTTTTCGAAAAACGCCGGCAACAATTTCTGGCCGCCCAACACGAAAAAAATATTTACGGCTATAAAATCGTTTCCCTCGGCTGCGATTGTTTTTCCCGCACGATTCCAACGCTGTGGGGCATTAAGCCGCGTAAAAAACAAGGTGAAAAAGGGTGCCCTTTCGACCTCAGCGACAATCCCCTGCCCGCTGTTGTCAAATATTTGGAAAACGATTTCAAAGGCTATTTCAACTCTCTGGCTTACAACAAACAGCTTAAAAGCTGGTGGCTTGCAGATGATGAAATCGTTTACTGTCATGAAGACGACTGCACCGAAACATCCCGCAGCATTGTCACCGAACGCTTTGCCGGCCGAATTAACAACCTGCGGCAAATTTTATATCAAGACAGCAAACCGGCACTGTTCATCAGCCATTTCAATCCGATGCTGGCTCCCGCAGACATCAACGAAACAGAACAATTGTATAATCGTATGTATAAAACATTGCAAACTGCGCGCGGCAAAAGAGGTTTTCGGCTGATGATCGTTGATACCTCCGGCAAATTATCCGCCGCAACCAATCTTCTCCCGGAAATCAAACTCCTTTCCTGCCCATGGTTGCCGCAGCCCTACGTCTGGCACTAGCCTGAATGCCGCTATAAAAAAACCGGACTGAAATTTGAGCAGCTTTTTATTGGCGAAGTCATCAAAATCCTCGCCGAAATGCAATAAAAAAACAGCGCGGATAACCTTTGGCTATCAGGCGCTGTTTTCTCTTTTAAAGCTTGTCTTTCAATGAAGACTAAAGGAGACGGCTCCTTTAAATAAATTTAACCGGTACAATCCGCACTCATAAATTTAGAGAGCAAAGACCAAAACGCCGTTTACAAAAATTGTCAGCAACATAGTCTTAACAATTTAAAGGGTTAAACAATTCGGTTAATTCACACAATGATTAATTAAATAATCTAAATTTGAAATGTCTATATTCCCCTTCTCCCGATTTGTCAAGAGATGAAATACGCGTCAGTCGTTCGGTTTGTAACATTCGCTTATTTCGCTGTCGCTCAAACGCTCATTAACAAACTCTCACCGCACCATAAAAAACTCCCCATCAGGGGAGTTTTTTTATGGCGCGCCCTAGACGATTCGAACGTCTGACCCACAGCTTAGAAGGCTGTTTAAAAAGGTAAATAACGATTTGTTTTTACCTGATAATATTATAAATAAAATAAACTTGTGAAAAATTTGTGCAAATTCGTTAATTAACTAATTTAACAGAACAGCCTTCTGCTCGAAGCTTGGCATATAAGTTTCTGATTTTTGTTCTTTCCAGTGAATTAAAAAAATTGCCGCCGACTGACGGAAGCGTCAAAACAATCTCTGCATTTTTCCCTTTCAAGAAATTGAACATATCCTCTTGCTCAGCGTTAAATTTTCGACATAGCGATAATATTTTATCACAAGCGGCTTTTGATATAAAACTGCGCTCAGATTCCCAACGCTTTATCGTTAAAACACCTTTAAGCCCATGAAAAGCGGCTGCTTCAACCTGTGTTAACCCAAGGCTTTCACGGATGGCACGATATTCTAATCCCGATAAATAACCGCGCATAACTAGCCCTCAATTTTATTATGGCGAGCCATTGCCGTTAAATCGTCTTCTTCAAAAATTTCAAAATCATCAGCATTTACTCCGGCTTCGGCAACCGCTGCTTCAGCAGCTTCATGTGTACGATAAGATGTCGACCAAACTTCATTTGCTGCCGGGTCTAAAATGCTGTAAACCATCTCAACTTCTTCCCAATCTAAAGCGCGCAAACTGTCCTTTATTTGCTCATCGTAATAATCGCCGTCTAAGCCCTCAGCATCTTCTTTTGCCAATTCCAGCATACGGGCCTCAAGCTCTGCACGGGTTGCAAATTCTTCAACATCTTTTTTGCCAAATTCGTTAGGAACATAAAGTTTAAACATTTTAAAATCTCCTCTAGATTATATAAAGGCTTGCCCCTCTGGCTTCCTTATACTTGTATGTTACTTAAAAGTATCATTTATGTCAATACTTTTTTTTCAAAAAAAATAAAATTGTTCACAAAGTTCCAATTCTTGGCGCAGCTTATTAATGCGGCCAAGCCACTCCCAGGTGTTCGGAAATTCCGAATAGCTGGCTTTTTCGAGTTCGGCGGCAACTTCAGGACCTGCTGTCGGATAGACCGGGCAATAGTTATAGCTGACCGTTGTGCATGAGTTTAAGCAGCTCAGTGCGGCCGGCATGAGGACGAGACTGAATTTCAGCTTGTTTACGGTCAACATAGCGGATGACTTCTTTTTCTTTAGTGATAATTTTAATTTCGGCGTGGCTGCGGCCAAGCAGATAAGCACCGCCCAGAGCAACCGCCAAAAGAAAGATACTAAAAGCATACCTCATCACATCTCCGCAAGCAGCAAACCCAGATAAGCCCCAAACAGCCATTCTCCCCAGTTCCAGCCGGATTTTCCCAGTGCTTTCAATTTCTCAAACTTTCCGCCCAGCCAATAGCATATTCCCATGCCGAGGCCGGAGAGCATCAGCGGAAGGCTGCCGAAGTACAAGCCCCACAGAAACGTGATAATCAGGCCGGTCAGCGTTACCCCACAAAAGCCGAACAATTTCGGGTATTCATACAGCCAGACGGTTTTTCCCTTGAAATTAATTCGGCAGGAATAGAGCAAATCGTCGATCAGTTCGCATTCGCGATATTGTACTAAATTCGGATTAAGCTTGCCGCCCTCCAGCAACCGGCCGATATACAATCCCCAGCCATACAGCTGATAGCTGGCATAACAGCAGATAAAGCCAATGACGGCAGACTGGATGTTTCCGAAACGGAAATAGCCACAAACGCTGAAAAACAGCGCATACCAGATTTTGTTGGCCGGAACATATTCTTTCCACAAACCGCCGCGGATTCGCCATAAAAACGCGGATAATGCAGCGATTAAATAAGTCATACTCTCCCTTTCCTTTTATTTATCGGCCAATTCAAGGCTTTTTTTCAGGACCTCGTCGCTGTAAGGCTGGATTCCGTTTTCGTGCCGGATAACCGCTTTGAGCAGGTTTATCATTATTCCCGGTTCAAAGACGTCAATCACGTCGCGGGGTTTGACGTCGAGCACCTGGCAGACGCTCAGGATATAAGACGAAGTATCGTTTTCAATCTGCGGCGCGAAACGGTTAATAATGCTTTCCACCGTTTTCAGGCCGTGTTTGGTCTGGTAGTTGCGGAGGATTTTGACCAAAGCGCGAATGCCCCATTCCGGCGCTTTGAAAACGCAGAAAGCAGCATCGGTCTGCTTATCGGCCAAGCCCTGCCATTTGTCGCCGTGGCGGATATTGCCGGGGTTGTTGTTTCTAATGCCGCGGGGGTATGTCATCGTTTTTCTCCCGAATATTTTTGATAAATTTAACCGGATTCTCACCGGCCTGAATTAACAGATTTTCCAAAATGATGAATATCCGCACCGCAAACAGTCCGCAAACGCCGCTGAAGCCGAATTTGACCGAGACGGGAATATCGACATATTCCATCAGCAGGCCCGACAGCATGCTGACCAGAAAGGTGATGGCCATGTCTCTGATAGTTTGCTTGACTGAGATAAACGGACGGATGAGCATGGTGATAATCCCTAAAAAAATGCCCCACAGGCAATAATTGTTAATGAGGTCTTTCAATTCTTTTTCCACTGTCAGCTACTCCGCAAAATGTGGCGTTAAGAGCAATCTGAAAGTATTTGGCAAATTATCCATTGACTCTCTGTCTTCCCGGTGATAGGCGTTTAAACGCACTTGTCGAGTGTATAGAGGGTTGACGAGTCTTCCGGAGGCTTGTTACTTTCAGGACTGCAATCCTGAAGTCGGAGAGTTCCCTCTCTCCGGCCTCTATTTTAATAATATCCGGCCAGATTATTCTTCTGCTTCAAAATAAATGCCGTATATTTTCAAATTTCCCGAATAATTGGTGTAACCTTGCAGAGACAAGCTCATGTGGTCAACATTATTCCCGTATTCGGAATCCAGCACCCATTCAAACGTATGCAGAAAATTCTGATAAACTTTAGGGCTTGCTTTGGCCTGATAGGAGCCGTCGGGGTGATAAAACCAGCCGCTGAATTCCCACGGCTTGGCCTCAACCAGTTTATAGCCTTCACACAGAATGGATATTTTCTTAAGATTCAGCGGACTGCCGAACTTCAACACCAGGACATCGTTTTTATCCAGCGTGGCCGTAATATATTCCGATATTTCCGTTCCGTTTACGAAATAGTCATAACCGTCTTGCAAGATGCGCTGCGGATTGGTCATCGTCGAACCGCTGAAATCGGTAATAAAATCAAGAATATTAAGCGGTGCGGGCGGATTGCCGCCGAAAGCGGCCGTCAGCTGCAAGCGGGGAATGCGCAGGCTAAGCATTGCTTTTTTCCCAGATGACGAGAACCGAAGGCCCCGGACTTCTGACCCAGAGCGGATTATCCGCCGGGCTGTAATCGACAAACATGCCCCGGGACAGTATAATGCCGGCTTTTCCCGCGGCCGGGGCGGCCGCGTCTTCCCGCAGGATAACCTCATTAACACCGGCGTTTTGAATCTGGTAGGTTTTGCCGCTTTCAAAAGAGGCCTGTTCATCTGCCCGCATCCAGGCGGTGCTTATGTTATCAACTGTTTGCATTTTCTCTCCATTCGTCAAAGGTTTGGATTTTAACCCAGGGAAAATCCCCGCCCTGGGGAATGTCGCGCAGATATTGGCGGTAAGCGGCCATTTGCGCTTTGGCTTCCGCCTCAATGGGATAATCGCTCACCATCAGTTTGTCGGTTTGCTGCAGCAGGCGGTCGCGCTGCTCCCTCACCTGTTGGGCCTTTTCCTCATCGCTGTATTTTTTGAAAACCGCTTTTTCAACGATTTTGTCGTCCTCTTCTTCAAAAACAAAAGAAAACGTGCCGTCGCAGTCATGATAGCCGCTTTTGTCGTTCAGCGTTTCTACCGGTTTGTAACCGTCAGCCAGCAGCATGTCGCGGTTGCTGTCAAAGTTATAGCCGCAATAGTCAACCTTGTTTTTAACCATATGGTAAGGCGCCTGTTCAAGCAGGCCGCCGTTCAATTTGCCGTAAATCATAAATGTTGCCCTATATATGTAATTTTCAGATAGCCGGTATAGAACTCCTGACCGTAGTTTGTGCCCGGTATCGGCTGAAAAGAGTCCCCTTTCTGGCCGTTGGTCTGGATTTCGGGCGCGCCGTAAACCGATGCCCAATCCACCGTATTAATGGTGAGGATGCCGGGGTCGCCTTCTTTGTCGTAATCGACGGCGCCGGTGGCTCCGCCGGCAATGATAAAGTTGCCGATAAACGATGGCTTGCTCAGCGGATAGGTGTTTTTGTTGGTTTTGGCGCCAACCTGAACCGCAACTTCAACCGTTTTGGTGACTTTGATATTGCCTTTGAAAGCTGCGCCGGAAGCGCCGTCAAAACCAGCCCAACCACCATAAGACGAGTTGGACCCCCCCCGCAATTATAACGTTATAAATGCCGCGATACAACTTTACCGTAGCGTTTATGTTATCCTGTCCGCCCTGTTCGGGCTGCGGACGCCCCTCGAAAACCACAAACTGCGGCTGAAACGGAACGCCGAACCCGGAACCCAGCGGGTCAAGACTGCAAGGAATGCCTGTCATGGTCTGATCCTTATATATTCTAATTTGCCGTAGCCGTTAACATCAAAAGCCCCGTAGTTGTTATAAACCGACTTGGCCGCAGACCCCGCGCAGGAGGTGGCGTTGCCGCCGCCGTTGCCTTTGGTTTCCAGCTCGACGTCAAAATAGGTGTTGAACGTACTTTCCCGGTTGACGGTAATGGCGCCTCCGCCGCCTGCCCCGCCGCTGGCATCGTTGCCGGGATTGCAGGTCACCAGATTATACCAGGTATCCGGCGCATTCCAGGCGGAGACTTGCAGCACGGAAGCGGCTTTTAAGGCGCCGACGGTCAGTTTTAAGCGGCATTTGGCATTAAAATACATTTTGGCGATAAAGCCGGCCGCCGACCCCGGACCGTTGCAGCCGATGTAGCACCAGCAGGTCGTATTGCCGCCGCCGACCAGCCAAAGCTGATAAACCCCCGGTTTGGGAATGTCAATAACCTGTTCGGTTGTGGTTTGCGGATTGGCGATTTCAACCAGTATCTGGCCTTTTTTATACGGTTCGGCATTGCCGCTGCCCAACGGATCTAAACTGCACGGAATTCCCATGGCTTAGCCCTCCGCTCCGGCATCGGACAAGAGGAACTGCTGCCAGCTTTGCGCGTTGCGCAGAACCACCCAGTGCGGCTTGGCGTCGGTGAAATCGGCCGCATTGCCGCCAATCCAGACCGGAGTTCGCCCAGAAATGGCGTATCCTACGGTTTTGGCGCCGGAAGAAAAGATAAAACGCAGCTGAATCGTACTGTAATCTTTAGTCCACGTCAGTTGGCTGATGTCAAAAGTAATCGTGGCATTGTTGCTGACGCCTAGCGTGATGATTTCGTCGCTGTCTCGCAGCTGAACGGTGGTGTCTCCGGTGATATCGACAGAGCGGGAACCTTCATAATTGATATATTTGCGCTTGGCGAGGCCGTCATTGACAAAGGCGACCGTCGGAATCGCTTCGACCCAGCTGGTGCCGATGACCGACGGATTGGTGATAAAATTATCGGTGTTGTCGTCTTTGGTTGATTGCAGCAGTCTGACCCCGGCGTCGCTCAGATACCAGAGGATGGCGCCGTTCGGATAGCCGCCGATGGCTGCCGAGACCTCCGGGCTGAATGTGTAGAAGCTGCCGTTCTGGTTGTAAAAGCTGTGCGACGACGTCATATAGCCCAGGCCGTTAAAGTCCTGACGGGTGGGCGGAATGCCGCCGGCGTTAATGTCTTCTCCGGTTATCGGCGGAAAGCCCAGATTCTGGCTGGCGTCGCCGGAAGACGGGTTATTGGTGGCCGGAATGATGTTTTTGTCCCCGTCTGCGGCAAAAGGCGTCGTTAAAACGACGGGTGCAACGATTTCGCTTTTTTTCATGAATTTACTTTCCTGCTCAAATCTTCTTTTTTCCAAAAGACGCCGTGATTAAAGGTTTGCAGCCCCGAGCCGCGGAAGCCGAAAACGTCTCCGCGCGGAATGGCGTTGACCGAATAGCCGACCCCGGCCGGACGCGGCAGAATATTGGTGTTGAGAAAGACCACCTTTTCGCTCTCGGTAGGGATAAACTCCAGCACATAGCGGATGGTCATATCCTGATTGTCTATCACATAGGCCGGGCCGCGCTCGCCGAACAGCAGATGCAGATAATTGTTAATTTCCGGCACCGAACCGTTCATGCCGAGGTAGAGCAGCCGCCCTTTCAGCAGCAGGCGATACTGCTCGGTATCCAGCGAATAAGGCTGTCCGTTGACGGTATAGGTTCGCTCGACCCGCAGCAGCTTGCCCCAGACGGTGAGCCCGAAGTCGTTGGCGGTGTTGATGTTAAAGACATTGGCAAACCAATCCGTCCAGAAGCTGGTGTTGTTTGCGTTATACCAGTTCTGTTTATGTTGCAGCAGCTTTTGCAGCCGCAGTGCATTGTCATATTGCCAGAGCAGCGCTTGAAGCAAATCGGCCGCATAATCGGGATTGAATATTTTCATCAGTTGATGACCACCGTGATGTTTGACGCCGTGATGACGGCAATCTGATTGATTTTAATCGGAATAACCGCGGTGGACAGCGGCTGTCCGTGCACCGCGACCTCAACCTGCTGAACCGAAATTGAAGAAAGCGTACAGCTCAGCGCCCCGGCAATTTCAAACGGCGAGACATCGACATTGACCTTTAAGCCCTGCACCGTGGCAATGCCGCCGGAAGCATAAGACAGGACCGTGTCGATAATTGCCTGTTCTAAATCGGCTTCGGCCGCCGATTCCTGTTTGACCGTGACTTTGACGTCTGTCAGGATTTGCTCCGGACGGTCAAATTTGACCGTGTAGGGATTGCCGTAAGTCGGATCGGTAACCGTGACCGAGGTGTTGCCGGTGTAGCCGCAACCCGATGATTTGACGTTAAACAGCGCTTCGGCAACGTCTTCGTCCGTGCCGCCCTCAACGCAGCTGTAAAGCGAATGCGGCTGAATCTGCACGCCGTCAATGGTAACGACTTCGCTGGTATAATTATCATAAACATAGCTGCTGTTTATATTTTCAACCTTGCCCAGAGATGAAGCATAGTCCTCAAGCAGCGATTTGCCGGTAAAAATGCCCTCGGGAAAGCGTGATTTGAAGCTTTCGTCACTTTCCTGCGGCGTGCCGAGCACGGCCGGCGCCTCGTTGGTGATGGTCTCCCAGCCGAAAGTGCCGTCGATGATCTTGTTCAGTTCGCCGATGGCGCAGGCGATTTCGCCTTTTTCCTGACTCAGGAAAACCGCCTGAACGGTGCCGCTCTCGGGAATGGTGACCTGATTTTCGAGGTAAAAAATAACTCCCTTCGCCGTACTGGCTTGGGAGTTAGCCGGGATGACCGTGCCGCTGACGCCGGTAATCGTTGCCAGCACGCTGCTGGACGTTGCCCCTTCCCGGTACAGGCCGAACATGGCTCCCAGCGCATCCAGCGCTTTGCCGTATGCCAGATTGATGTTAAACATGTTGGCGGTGAGCGAATTGCTGCGCACCACATTGGAGCGGGCCAGCGTTTCGGCGTCTATCAGGCGGCCCTGCGGCGTGCCGGCCGTGGTGTTCATATCCGCTCCCAGCGCGTCCTGAAATTCCGCGGTTATATCGTTTTTCAAATCCGAGGTATCGGGCACGATAACCCCGGTATTGACAATGTAGTTGTAAATGTCAGCCATTGAGTGTCATCTCTCCGTAAGACGTGACGATTTCGGCCGTATAAGACAGCGTTCCGCCGGAAACGGAATAATTGAAGCTTTTGACCCGGGTGACGCCTTCGACGTTTTGCAGCGCCGAGACGACCGCATTTTGAAAAAGTTCAAGATTGGGCGGGTCGGTAAAGACCGTTTCAAAATAAGGAATGCCGCCGTCAACGTCATAAGTCAGCTCGCCGTAAGTGGTCAGCACCGTATTGCGGCACACCTGGGCGACCGCCTCAATGCCGGTGACCGTTGCCAGATTGCCGAACTCATCAAGATAAATGTCGTTATTTTCATCGGTTGCGATTGAAAGCATCAGCCTATTCCTGTTACTATTCCGTCCTGAACCACGACGTTTTTATTGTCGGCGCTGACAAAGCTGCCGGTTGCGCCGGTTTTGCTGTGCAGGCTCTGCGCCGTGGCGCTCCCCGTTACGTCGAGGTTCTGGCTGACCGTTGCGTTCCGGTCAACCGTCAGATTTTGGTTAATCGTGACGTCTTTTTGCGCCGTAACGTTGTCTGCGGCCGTGACCGGGCTTTTAAACGTGGTCGGCCCGGTAACGGTGACCGCTGCCGAAGTAATCTCCAGATTGCTGCCGTTAAGCACGATTTTGTTGTTGCCGCCGAGATTGGAAATCACCAGCCCGCCGTCGGTTCCGGCAATGGTGAAGTTCTTGACTTTGTCGGGGATAAAAAAAGCATCGCTGAAGCGGTGCTTTTGATAGGTATTCGGTGCGGTTTCCGTCAGATTCTGCTTAAACAGCGAGATGTCGCGGTCACAGGCGACGATCCACCCGATATCACCGGGACTGAGCGGAAAATTGATAAAATAGCCGCCGCCGGACATCGTCAGCACCGGAATGTCATACAGCTTGTCGCGGCTGATTTTCTGCCCCGAAGTCGCCACTTCGCTGACGGCCGGCTGCAGCACCGCCCGGTTGGCGGCACGGTCATAACTGACGACGATTGCCGGCAGGCAGCATTCAAGGTCCAGGTTAATCTGGTCGTTAAAATATAACAGCAGCCCTTCCAGTGTGCCCAGGTCGGCCGGGTTATAAGCCGGAATGTCGTGTACGTCGCTCATAATCTGCGCGCCTCAATCGTTGTGTAAAATGAATTTTCCCGCAAACCGCCTTCATGCGTGAGTTTATAAACCCAGTAGAAGCCGTTGGCGGCGGGAATGCGTTTGCTTTCAAGCTTGACCAGACTGCCGCAGGCAACGGTCGGATCCAGCAGCATTTTGGCGCTTAAGCCCAGAGCATTCGGCTGCGGCATGTCTATCAGCCCGCTTTCCGCCGACAGCACTTTGGCCGAAGCGGCAAGCTTGTCGGCCTTGATAATCTTGTCAACCACCTTGAGTTTGCCGTCTTCTTCAAAGGCGATAAAATTGCCCAGGCGGTTAAATTCGTTAATCAGTTTGCTGCCGCCGCCGATATAGTTAAACGAACCGATCGCCTTTTCGCTGCTGGCGCGCCAGTCAAGCTCCAGTCCCAGCGTGTTGGCAATGTTCAGCGCCAGCTGTTTGACCGAGGTGGGGCTGTCGATGGATTTGGTCAGCAGCGTCTGGTTATTGTAATAGCCGCTGATAGCCTGGCATTTCAACCAGACATCCGGCGGCGCGGTCGGCAGAGCCTCGGAAATGTCGCCATCAAACAGCAGGGCAACGTCCTGCCCTTCATAGCCGGCGGAAATGCGGAGGCGCTTGCGCTGCTGCACCGCCAGCGCATAGCTGGTGTAGGTGGTCAGATATTCGACGTCTTCCCGCGCCAGATTGGCAATATCAATCTGCGCCTTGTTCATGACGGCGCCCTGAAACTTTTCAATGCGGAATTTACTGCTGATGTGTTCAAAGCGCTTCAGCCCGCCGCGGACGGAAAACTCGGTGGTAACAATTCGTTTCTGCATTAAGTTGACCTTTTATATCTGTCTGGCGGCGTTGATTTCGTCGCTTGTATAAAACAGAAGCTGGCAGGTGCTGCCGAAATTCTCCCAGTTCGGATATTCTTCGTTTTCGGTTTTAAACACAAAGTTGCCGTTTTCTGCCATATAGGGATAAGGCAGGATAAACTGGTTGGCAAAGCAGCGTTCGCCGTCGGTGACTTTGTTGCCGTTGACCGACAGGCTGAACTCCATAATCCCCTCAACCAGTTTGAGCGTGATTTCATAGGAAACGTCGTTAATCACCACCGACAGGCTTTGGTTGGGGGTGGAGATAATCGGTATTTGATAAGCCATTGTAAAGTCCCCAAACCTTGACAATAAAACAATTGTTTTATATAAAAAGAAAGTCCGTTGCGCGAACAACGGACAATTTCTTAACCAGAAAGGGGTTAACCTTATCTTAACTTCTTTCCATAGAGTTAAGATAACCTATTTGACATTAAAAGTCAATAGGGAAAAGGTTTTCCCCTTTCAACATTGAAAGGAAAGTAATGATAAAAATACATATTATTATCATTATTCGGAAAATCCGGATTTACCTTTCGGTTAAACGTTAGGTAGGCAAAGCCCCGTTCTCGGGGCTTTGTTCTTTATATGTTAATGCCCAAGGGAGCGCCGGCGGCACGGAAACCTTTCAAAAGCAGGCTTGAGGATTGCGGCTGTTTTTCGCCCGAGCTCACCGTGCTGGCGTCCTGTTTGTGTTTGACCTGAGCGGCCGGCATCGGCACATATTGGCTGACCGCTTTCAAAATTTGCTTGAAAGACAGTTCATAGACCACATGGTCCAGATTGTCGGCGCCGACCTTGACCGGTTTGCCGATCATAATCATCGGTTCGAAGACGTCGCTGCGGATTTTAATCGTTACTTCCCGGCTTTGCCGGTAGAGGTTTTGAATTTCGCGCAGTGCCCGGTCAAACAGGAAAGGCGTGTTCGGCATCCAGCAGCGCAGGGTAACCTCGTTGGGGTTAAAGACGATATGGTCGGTCACCAGCGCCCCGTTTTCCAGCGGATGGTCCATTGTTTGGGCATCATCGGCCGCTTCGGCGTCTTGCAGGATGACATCGGTCAGAATCTCCTGATTGTTTTCATAGACGCTGACCGCTTTGCCGGCCAGAATCAGCCCGCCGAGCGTTAAGCCCGTACCGATTGAAAAAGAAGGTGTAACCATTTTTTATAAGTGTGAAGTTGCACTATTCTGCATAGTGGTTTGAAAAATGTTGGAAAATGAATCGGCAATGCCCCGGGCATCAGTGGCCCTTGTATTGATAGTGACATTATCAACCCGCATGCTCTGATTGGTGTTTGCATAACTGGTGGAAACGCTGCCCTGCGGAACGGAGGCCCACGGGGTTTGCGTCAGTTCCAGCTTTCGTTTGGCCTCGGCCATATTTGCCTGTTCGGGATTTTCCTTTTCCTCGGACAGGCCGAACAATTTGCCGACTTTGGTTCCCTTAAGCCACTCCAGGACACTGTTGAAACCTTCTTTAAGAAAATTCCACAGAGCGGTAAAAACATTTTTAACCGCTTCAATAAATGTGCCGAGTAACGATTCGTTTCCCTGCCAGAAGTTGACAATATCGTCTATCAAAAGGCCGATGGCGGCCGAAACCGCGGTTATCAAAGCTATCGCGCCGATAAAAGGAAGAAAAGCCAGCCCGGATTTAATTGCCAGGACGGTAAGGATTGCCGACAAAGCCAGAAAAAAGCCTTTAATAAAGGAAGCATTGCCGTTAATCAGGTCTATAAAGCGGCTGACTTTATCTCCGACCCAGGTAAAGGCCGGCAGCAGCGAGCGGGCGACGACGCCGAAAATTTGCGCCAGTCCCAGCTTGATGTCACGCATTGTGCGCTCGAACTTACGGCTGTTTTCGACATCTTCTGCGCTGAACAGGCTGTATTTGCGCCCGCGTTCGAGTTCTGCCTGCACATTGGCGACCCCGGTTTGCAGCAGGCGGATGGTTCCCTCGTCGAGCCCCAGCCGCTGGCCGAGGTCAATCTGCTGGGTCTGATTCAGACTTTCAAAACGTTTGGCAACGTTCATCAGCAGTTCGTCGGCGGTTGCCAGCCCGTTTGCACCGTAAAGGTTAATACCGTAGGTGATGGCGGCGTCTTCAACCCCGCCGCCCCCTTTGCCCAGCCGCATATTGTTCAGATTGGCGTTAAGCCCCTGCATGCTGCCGGCAATGCCTTCGGCGGTACCGCCGTAATTCTCGGCGGCAATCGCCAGAGCCTGAAACTTTTCAACCGCCAGTCCGGTGTTCTGCGCCAGAAAAGACATTTCTTCGCCCAGCGAAGCAAATGCCAGCGACCGATTAAGCAAAGCGGTGAGGCCGGCCACCGGAGCCAGAGCTTTGAGCACTTTGTTGGACATCGAGACAAAGCTGTTGCCCATTTTGTCGGCTTTTTTTTCTACTTTTTCAGTTTTTTCTGAGACTTCTTCGGTTTTTTCTGCAACTTGTTCGTACGTCTTTTTAGCTTTAGGGAATATTTTCTCAAGTTCAACGCTGATTTCCTTTAACCCATCAGCTTCAAATTTTATAAAAAAGGTTTCAAGCAGGCTCATTTTTTCATCTTTGCTTTTTGCATGGCGTCTTGCGAAATCAGCCATTCGTTATATTTGGGGACGATATCGGCCTCCCACAACATAAAGGCGTCTTCCAGCGTATAGACCGTGCGCAGTTCGTTTAAGGTTGCTTTGCCCGAGCTGACGATTTGCCCAATGAGGCAGTCAATATTTCGGAAATCTTCTGTTCGGCAAGATGCGCAAGCTTTTCGAAGAAACTTAAGCTCTTGCCATTGGTTAAAAAAGAGCAGTTATACGACAGCATCTCCCATTCAAGCTGTGCCAGAACTTCCCAGTCCGGCACATGGTTGTTGACGAGTTCCTGCGTGCTCAGGCGGATGCTGCGCTCCGGCAGCACCGCCTCAACATAGCTCATCAGCTTGAGCATAATCTCTTCGCTGACCTTGTAGTCGCCCAGCTTGGGCATATTGCTGACCGGGTATTTGGCGACAATCTCCCGCCCGACTGTGGCCGGAAACTTGGAAATGCGGTAAGTTTTGCCGTTGATGTCAATTTCTTTCGGCTGCAAAAGTTCCATAATTCACCCCGTTAAAGCTTGTTTTCGAAGATAAAGCGGTAAGGCTTGCTTTTGAAGCGGCCGGCCGAAGCGACCGGCGTCAGCGGAATGGACGCCACCAGACGGCCCGAAGTTAAGGTTTTGCGCGTGCCGTCGGGATAGGTGACCGTCATAATGATAGAGTCTTTGGTGGTCAGCTTGCCTTTGGCCGGGCGGTTGGCATCGGCCAGCAGCGCCAGATTCTTTTCCTGATCGGTTTCGGGAATCATGCCCAGCGTAACCTCTATCGGCTTCGGCGTGTTCCAGATCACCAGGTCGCCGTTGACGCCCATGCCCCAGTCGGCGGTTTGCAGTTCCGGGGTGTCGAGCGGGTCGGTGTCGTCGGCAAAGGCGTTGAGCGTGAGCCCGGCGGGAAAAGTGGGAATGGCAATCAGGTTTATTTCAATGCCGGTTCCGGAAATGTCTTCCATAATTTTTCTCCTAGATTAAAGTATGGGTGCCTTCGATTTTTCTGATTGAATCTCCTTTGGAGTAAACCAGAAGATATTCGATTTTGTATTCTTCGCGGTTGTTGACGGTCTCCGAGGTGACGGCAAGGTCAATCCAGCAGCCGTTCAGATAGATTTCGCGCCAGGCTTCGGCATCGCCGGTCAGTCGGGTGACATAGGCTTTTTGTGCGGCGGTCAGCTCTTTGCCGACGGAAATGACGCCGTTGTTTTTGGCCTCGTCAATCACGCTCTGGATAGAAGTGCGGGTCAGCCCTGCCCCGGTGTCGTTTGCCGGAAGCTGCGGCAAAGCCAGAAGCAGACTGAGCAGATTGGAGGCAATCGCGTCTTTCAGCCAGATTTCATTGACATAGACGCCCATATCGGTGACTTCGCCCTGCAAAATGCCGCGCTGGTAAAAGGCAATCTGGTTGCCCGCCTGCTGGGTGGCGCCGTTGTAGTTGATGCCGAGGCCGTCGAGCTTGTCGCTCAGCTGGTCGGTTGAAACCGAAACCGGAATGGACGGGAACTGATGATACATGAAGTTAATCACCCCGTTGGCACGGTCCCAGTCAATCGAAGCGGTGAGAATCATCGGCATCAGCCACGCATAGCCGTTAAAGGCGTCATAGTTCAGCGCCACGCCGGAATAGCCCGCAACCTTGCCCTGAATCTCGGTATAATCGGCATCGGCTACGTTCACGCTGTACAGAAACTGGTTGTTTTGCCCGTTGGTCCAGCCTGAAACTTCTTCAATCTGTTCGGCATCGAGTGTCTGCAGAAAGCCGAAAGAGGCGAAATTGTTCGACAGCTCAACCGCGGCATCAAGCGTTTCGGTCAAGGTGGCCGGTGCCGTGCCGTTTGACACAATGCCGCCGCTGGCAGTATTCCACCCCAGCAGACCGGAGACATCAGTGCCGGAATCGGGAGCCGACGCGTTCAGGATAACCGCTTGGCCGGACTGGCCGCCGGTGAACACAAAGGCGGAAGTGTCGGCGTCAAACGTGACGGTGGCTGCCGTCCACAGCTCGCCGCCGGCCGAGTTTTGCCGGACGCCGGCCTGAACCGCCGCCGCCACGGCCGCATAGTTATCGGCTTCGCTGAAGTTCAAACCGGAAACCGTATAGGCGGTGCCGCCCATATTCAGCACCAGACCGCCGTCGGACACCGCTTTGAACGCGGCAATTGCCGGCAGCGTCTGCACCGAGCGGATTGTCGGCGCCGTGCCGTTCAAAGCATAGCGCTCGAACGCGATTTTCCTCGGCGCGTTGTTGTATTTGTTGACATAGCCCAGATAAAGGGACGCGGCCTCATATTCGGCCGAGGTATAGCCGAAATATTCGCCGACGTTCTTTTCCTCCTCGAACTCAAGCCGGGTTCCGGTGGGAATAAGCCCGTTGTTTGAGAAAATCAGGCCGATCAGCTCTTTGCGGGTTGCAAGCTCGCGGCCGCCGACACCCGAAGTGATGGCGACATATTTGGATTGACGGATTGCCATTAATTAAACTCCTGTGATTTTAGGCGTGAATTTATTGGTGCCGGGTATCGGCCCGGTATAGCTTTGGTTAAGAATTAACGAAAATTCAAAGTAAGGGTTGCGCTCGTAAGTATCGGAATCGTCGATAAAAAAAGGTTCTTCCAGCCGGCTGATGCGAAATGTGCTGTAACCCAGAGCGCGGATGGCTGCCAGCCCTTCCCGGCTCATAAACCAGGTAATCAGCGCATTCAGCGCGTCGGAAGAGGTGAATTCTTCAATATCGGCCGGGTGCCGTTTTTTCAGTGCGCTGATTTGAAAGCGGATTTCCTGCCAGTAGCTCTCCTTATGCTCGACGCCCGCGGCCAAAGCGCGGTTGGCGGAATATTGCCAGCCGATGCGCGGCGAATTGAGCTTGGCCATAAAGACCGTCGGCTGCAGGGTGGTGATTTTGACCGGCTGCTGCAGCTGTCTGATTTGCCAGCCCTCAAGGCCGAATTTGGCAAGCCCTTGGGTAATCAGGCTTTTCAGGTCTGCCCAGATTTGGTTTTCGGTTTTAATCATCGTTCTCTCTTGTCTTCGACTACCAGAACGCCGTTCCAGCCGTTATAGTTCATCCACGGCACGGTTTTAACCACGCTCCAGGTCAGCCCGTAGAACGTCAGGCGGTCGGGAACTTCCTGCTCTTCTACCCCTTTCATATTGACCGAGGCGTAAACCAGCCGATAGTTTTTTTGAAAGTCAAGCCCGAGCTGTGGGTAAATATCCAGCTCAACGCCCTGAATCGAACCGGTGACCGTTACCGGGGCGGCAAACTGCGGCACGTTCAGCCCGATGTCGTTTTCAACCGTTCCGGTAAACTTTTCATATTGGAAAGTTTCGCCCGGGATAACGCCGAGGGCGATTTCCAGCAGGTTTTCATCTAAAAGGTTCATCTCAGCTCCGCTTTTGAATCGACGCTTTCCAGCAAATGGCCACTGTCCATTAACGGTTTGGTTAAGGCGCCGGTAACGCTCTTGTCGGCGTATTGGTTCCGCTTGCGGCGGACGGTGGAGGCCTTTAAGGGTGGCGCATTGACTTTGGCAATTGCCTTTTTGATGTTTCCGGCCGCTTCGGCGCCGATCATCTCGGCGACCTGCTGTTCGGAAAGCTGCCCGTTGAGAAACTTGCGGCTGATAATCTCAATCTGGCCGACAAAATCTTCTTTGTTGTCTTCGACCGAGGGTTTCATAAACGGCCGCGGCGGAATGACAATCGTGTGCGGTTTGGTAATGCCTGCCGGATTAGGCGTGTTTTTTTTGACAAAGACAACTTCTCCGTTTTTGCTGAATTTGTAAGGCGTACCGCCGGGGTGGTTTATCGTTGCCCCGCCGTCCTGCACCGCGGCAATGCCTGCAACCGGCTTGTTGTCGCTGTATTTGGCGTTTTCAAACCAGCCGGCTTTGATTGAAAAGTTTTTGAGCCTTTTCATGATTTGCCCGGCCGGGGTGGAACTGTGCTTGAACGTTACTTTCATTACAGCACCCTTTGAAACGACCCGCCGACATAAAAGCCCGGCGTTGCTTTAATCTCCAGCAATGCCAGAAGCGAACTGCCGTACGTTGAGATATTAAACCACCACTGGGTTTGACTGTTCATCGGCGGCATGGCCAGCGTGACGCTGACCTTGTCAATGGAAGCGCCCGATGTAACCGTTACCTGCATTTTGCCTGCGGCAATCATATCTTTCAGCGTTTGCAGATGTGCCGTCAGCAGGTAAATCGCCCGTTGGCGGCATTTGTCCTGCAAGGCGCCGTAGTTGCGCGTGGATATGTAGCAGGTGGCCAGATCCAGCGTGTCGGCCAGCACCGCGTCGGGATATTTGACCGGATCGGCAAACGCCGGATACAGCGTGCGGAACTCCGCCACGGTAACGGTTACATAGGTTGTGCTCATTTATTTAGCCTTGGTTTTGGGCGCTGCCTTGCCCTGTGCCTCGTAGTCTCCGGGCGTTTTGGGAGCGGAAGCGTCTTTTTTGGCCAGTTCTTTGACGTTTTCGGCGCGGCTTTCGCTGGCGCAGACTTTAACAAAGCCGCCCGCTTCGTGCATTTTGAACACCGGATGCTCTTTCAGCAGGGCCAGCTCTTCGTTGCTGACCTTGGTGACGGCGCCGTCTTTGGTGATGAAATGCTTGTCGGCGACATTGGCCTTGCCGAGGATAAGAATTGACCGGCGAACCTCATGGCTGCCGGTCGGGGTTTTGCCGTAAACGCAATATTTAACGTCTGCGGACATGGTGCTTGCAATGTAAGGCATGTTTCCTCCTTAAATGCCGGTGACGCGGACAACGCCGATCGGCTGTTTGAAGAAAATGCCGGCCGTCGCGTTGGAATAGTCTTCCAGGAAGCCTTTGGCTTTCTTTTCAATGCCCAGCATGCGGAAAACGTCCTGAACATACTGATCAACCACCTTTTTGCCGTTGATGCGTTCGGCAAAGGCATACATGACGTTGGCGCCGCCGTTGGCTCCGTTCAGCTGAATGGCGCTTTCAATCCGAACCTGCGGATAGGTTTTTGACAACCATTCGCGAATGGACATGGAGCCCAGAGCGTTCGGAATATCCAGATACTGGACAACATCAGTGCCCATGGCAACCACCCAGGCGTCGCGGTTCGGGTTGAACAGGTTGCCGGTCTGGGTGCGGAGCTTCTGTGCGATGGTGCGGAAGTCAGCCAGAATTTCGTCAAAGGTTTTATTTGCCCAGGTTGTCTGGCCGGAAGCGCCCTGTGCCGCCGTTTCGTATGCCGGCAGGTTCGGGTCGTTCAGAAAACCGTAAGTGCGGTTGGATCCGTCATTATAACCATAGAATCCGATGTTATTCATCTCAATGGCCAGCGATTCGGCAGCTGCGGCACGTTTTTCGTTAGCAGAGGACAAACGCATCCGTCCGGCTCTTTCTTCCTCCAGAATGCCGACTTCGACGCCCTCTTCAAAGCGGACGATGGTGCGGCGTTCAAAGTTGGTGTTCCAGCTTGACAGCGGAATATTGGTGTTGTCGCCGTACGGGCGCGCCTGACCGGTGCGTTCCAGCATGGTCTGGACGATTTCCTCATCGGCCCAGGTTCCGGCCGTGGTACGTCCGACAATGTTGTCAATGTCGCGGGCGGCGGTGACAACTTCGATAACTTCGGTCAGCCAGTGCTGCAGCAATTGAATCGGCGTAGAGACGCTCGGTGTGGTCATCATTGCCACATTGGGCAATGCAGCGTCAAAGCCATAGGCCTTGAAATAGTCTTTCATGTCCTGGACGGCTTTTTGGGTATAACCCACGCCAAGCATATCCAGCGTTTTTTCGGTGGTGTCGCTGTCAAAAGAATACGAGCGAACCTTGCCCGCCGGGATTGCCAGGCGGATTTCAGAATTACTCATTTATGTTTCTCCTAATCGGTAATTTCCAGAATGGCGGTCTCGCCGGCGGCGGCACTGCGCAGAATAAATTTGGCGTTAGGGATTTTGGTTGAACCCGCAGGCGCGCTGCCGCTGGATTCGATACCCGAAATTTCGCCGGTGACGTTGTTGTAAACCGCGGCATCGTCCGGAGAGACAGCATTGCCGACCTTGACCAGAATATGACCCATGGTTGCCAGCTGGCCGATAGAACCGTCGGGCAGGCTCATGGTGGCTTCAAGGTTCATATAGTTGGCATATTGTTTCGGGCCGACCAGAACGCCGCGGAAAGCGCCCTCTCCGCCGATGACGGCTTCATTATCTTCATCTCCGGCGGTAAAGACACAGGCAACCGTCGGCAAAACGGTGCTGAGCGCGCCGCCCTCAAGGGTGCTGCCGGATGCGGTCATAACCGAACCGGTGGCGGCCAGCGCCACGCTGTTGCCGGCCGTGCCTGCGGTTTTGGCGGTAATTGTTACCTCAGCGCCGGAAGCGGAGGCGGCGGCGGAAGTGTTCGGCGTGGTGGTGCCGGCATAGTAATCGGTATCGGAGGCGCCGGTGCCGTTAATCACTTTGACCAGAGTGGCGATTGAATCGCTCTGGGAGCTGCCGAGCTTGATGTCGTTGGCGGCTGCCATATCGGTTTTAAACTTATAAGTCGTCTCCCCGACAGTGACGGTGTCGCCGTCTGCCGGATTGCCCACAAAGGCAATGCTGCCCGCGGCGGCGATTTCTCCTGCGGCAGAGCGCAGAATATAAGGCGCAACGCGGCGCGGAGAATCATCGTAGAACTCACCCGGAACGCCGAGCGCCTGCGCGGTATATACGCTTTTCTGTACCATTTTATTTTCCTTCCAAATATTTCGAGATTGCTTTGTCTTCGCCCCGGCTGCGGACGGAGCTGTCCAGGCTGTAACCGATTTCCGAAGTTTTGACCGCTTTCAGATAGCCTTTGAGAACGGCGATTTCCTCGCCTTTGGCTGCGCCGAGGTCAAGCTTGTCACAGGCATAGCGGGCAACTTCTTTCTCGGTCATCAGCGAGCAGTCAAAAGTGCCGATGCCGGTTTTTTCCTGAATTGTTTTATAGAGCCTGTCGCGTTTGGCCAGCTCGGCGAACACGGCTTTAGGCATTGCATCCATTGACTCTTTTAACTCTTTGATTTCAGACTTCTTTTCTTCATCGTCTTCATCTTCGTCCCCGGCACAGGATTCCGGCTCTTCGTCTTCACCGTCTTTTTTCGGTTCTTCGTCATTGCCGGAGCGTTCGGAATCGTTGTAGCTGATTTTTTCGGCAATGCCGGCCGCCTCGCGGATTTGTTCTTCCGAACCGCCGGCCTCGCGGACAATCGCCATAATCTGGCGGATGCCCTCGCGCTTATCGACCTCGTCGTCGTTGGCCGTGCCGCTTTCAGAACGGTTGTAACTCATTTCCTCAAGCTTTTTGGCGATGGTTTCTTCTTTTTCCTGCTCGCCGCCTGCAAAGTCTTCATTCGGTTTGGCCGCAATTGCCATCACTTCCCGAATGAGTTCTCTTTTATCCACGTCTTCGTCGAATACCCGGCGAATTCCGCGTTTTGCACTTTTTACCATGCTGTTAATCTCCTTCATTGAATCCATTGTGATTTTTCTGTCCATTACCCGGACATCAGAGCCCATGCGCCCTTCTTCCACCAAGGCAATGTGGTTGCCTCGGATATTTCTTTGGACGGCATCGTAATGCTGGCCGTCAAAGGTCCCGGGGGTCAGCTCGTAGTCGCAGAAATACCCCATGGACAATTCTTTTTTTCCGGCTTCGATTTCGTCTTTCAAAGTCTCGGAATAAATCTTTAAATCGCCGTACAGCTTGCCGTCTTTGCCATAAACGTCGCTGCCGGACGTGCCGTGCACGCCTTTTTCCTCCGCCGGCATCATTCCCGGCTCGGTGCCGAGCATGGTGTGGTCATCGACAATCGGCAGCAGTTTGAAACTGTTTATCGTTTTATCAGATAAAAGTTCCTCTGTCGGGCGGTAAACCTGATAAATTTTGTCGGGCTCCAGCTCGGAGCTGATTTGTTTGCCCAGATAAGGAAAAACCCCCACTTTCGAGAGGGGGTTGTCCTTGATGTACCAGAAATCGTTATGATCTACTTGTTTCATTTCTCTTCGTCTTCAAATTTCAGCACCGGGCGCATTGTGCAGTGGCAGTTCGGCAAATCGCCGGGAAAGCCGCGGGTGCCGGTGTTCGGGTCGATAACCGGAGGCTCATCAATGCGGAAAATGCCGTGGTTCAGCCCGGACGGATGCGCGCGCATATGGTAGCTTCTCGGCTGCTGCGACCCGCCGGAATGTATCCATTCAAAATGGGTAAAGCCCAGCGTTCTGGCTCGCCGCAGGCTTAAAGCCTCGTAAGTCTTGTGCGTTTGGTCGCGGGCAATATTCTTCGCCCGGCGGTGCGTGACGCCCTCATAATGCTCAAGATGCCTGGTGATGCTCTCAACGCCCTGCCCGCCCAGAATGGCGCGGGAAATCACCCCGGTAATTTCCTTAAAATACTGGTTCGGAATGCTTTTAATCAGATTGACGTTTTCAAAAATTGCTGCTTTGGCCGCCTCGTCTTCCTCCGGCGTAAGCTTCTTCCGGGCTTTAAGCTCCGGGGATATTTGCTTCACCGCAGCATTCAAAGCCACCCAGGAATAGGCAATCAGCTTTGTCAGCAGCTTTTTGGACAGCTCTTTTGACTTTTCGGCAAACTTGTCGCCGTATTTCTTCTGCAGATAGTTGAGCTTAATCCGCATCTGCGAGGAAATGCCGGCGTCTTGAGCAAATTTTATCTGCTCGTCTTCTTGGGCATAAAGCTTTTTCAGCTCGCGGGCACATTCACGGGTCATCGCCCGGCTCAGTTTCTCCAGCTCTCCCATATACCAGGATTCTATTCCGGCATTGGCATTAAGCTTGCCGCCGCGTATGATTTGTGACTGCGCCATTTTTTATAATTCCTCACTTCTTCCGCTATTTTAGGATTGATTATTGCTAAAACACTATCGGGAGATGAGATAAAGCGTTTATAATCATCCGGTTTTACATCTGGTACGTTCTCCGGCTTAAATTTATACAGATTATACATAGAACTTTTTGCTTGCTTTTTATTGCGATTCAGGGTATTATATTGACATAAACCTTGAGGGTGTTGAGAAATGTGTCCGCAACTTGTTTTGAACGGTCCATCCAGATTCAAAAACCTCAAGGTTTTCTTTGTTTAAAGGCTGTCAAAAGAAACTTAATCTTTTTATCTCCATTAAAGTCGGGAGAAATAACAGCTATTTTATTCTCATAAAACACCTCAAATCTCCCCTCTTTATTGAGGGATAAACTTCCCTTTTCGATAACATTTCCCAAAGAAGATAAGAATTCTTTTTTCTTCTCCTCTGGATATTTACGACGTTCTAAAATATGGCATAGCCCTCTACTCTCATCTCCCCAGACAAGGTCGATGTCGCCGATGTCTTTACGGGTAAAGGCTCCTTTGACATGCCCCTGCTTTTCTTTCATCAGCAAATCAACGGCTTCCTGACCTTTTACACCGGTAAACTCTTTACCCAGAAATTCAGAGATTTTATCAGGCTGTTTTTCTTTCTTGGCCTGTCCACCGCCTTTGCCGAATTTGCCGTCGTCATCGCGCGGGTGGTCTTCCTCGTTCCATTCATCAAGCGTTTGTTCCGGCTGCTCTCCAAAGAGCTGTTCACCGGCCGCGGTTTCGTCATCAAGGAAATTCTCTTCCATAAAATCGCTGTGCGGCATTTCTGCCGGCAGGCCGTTGTAACCGCTGTTCGGGTCGGCGATAATCCGCGCCCGCGCTTCTTCAGGCGAAATAGCCCCAGCATTAATCAGAACCATGTCGGTGTCGGCATCAATCTTGCGGACTTCTGCCAATTCGCGCTCGGTGGGCATATCAACCGGGTTGAATTTGGCTTCCAGCTCGTAGGAATAGCCGAACTCTGACTTTTCGACCAGCAGGTTGTTGCGCTCAATCAGAGGCTTCATCTGATTGTCTTGCAGGTGCTGAAGCTCCTGAATGTAGTCTTTCATTTCATATTCGCCGGTGGCGTTAAAGCCTTTCGGCTGCGTCTTCAGCAGTTTGGTTGCCGGCATACGCGCAATTGAGGCCACCAGCTGATACTGGGTCATAATCAGCGCGTCAAAATCGGTCAGCGAAGTGTCAATCTGCTGCACATTGTCGCCCGGGCGTTTGAAAAACACCCCGTAGTTATCGCGGCAATAGGAAAGCTTTTGCAGCTTTTTCTCGGCGTCTTCCTCATTCATGAGGTAAGCCTCAATATTGCCGTCGGCAATCAGCATACGCTTGGTCAAAGCCATCAGCGGCGCCTCATTGGCTACGCGCTCGGAGGCATAAACCCGCTCGTAAATCTGCTGTGTCAGCGGCAGTCCGCCGAAATAATAGGTCGGCTTCAGAACATCGGGCACCTCATCGCCGGTGATATAGATAACATGCGAGCGGTGTATTCTCTTGCCGTTCGGCAGGCGCCACCAGGTCGGCTCGTAAAAGTGCAGGCTTTCCGGCGCGGAGGTGGCTTCCATATCCAGTTCAGGCATAACCCAGTATGGTTCAATCAGCGAAATGCCTTTATAGGAACCCCGGCGCACACCGTCAATGTTAAACGGTTTGGCGTAATCAATGCCGTCAACCACCGGAAGCGCCAGCGCACAGCCGAAAATCTTGTTATTGCGGGCAAAGTTGCGGGCAATGTTCGAAATATTGTATTTGCGCTCCGAAACCTGTTTGATTTTAACCAGCAGGTCCTGATCCTCAAGCTCAATATCCTGATTCAGGCTGATTTCATAGCCCGGACGGATAGCGTCTTCACAGGGAACGCTGCAGGCATTGTTAATAATCCAGTTCTGAGCCAGCAAGGCGCAGGCCTGATAGCCGATAAACCCCTGCTGGGCAAAATGCGTAAAGATAATGTCATCGGCATAATTGCTGACACCGAAAACGTTTTTCAGGCTGCCGCCCACGCAGGCCGCATCCATAGCGTGGCCTTTGGCGTTTACCGGCTTCATGTCTTCCGACGTGCGCTGAAACGACCGCGCCAGCAGTTTCTGGCGGTCAACCTCGTTCAGGTTCAGCTTGTCGTAGATATCTTCCCAGCGTTTGGATTTGTTTTGATTGGCAACCTCTTTGGCAACGGCTTTTTCAATCCAGTTGTTCACAAATTTAAACATTAAAAGAGGCCTCGCTTGTCCATATCAAATTCAAGTGCATAACGTGCGGTGTCAATGGCGTGGTTGTTCTTGTCCGGGTAATCGTCGCGCAGGGTGCCGTCCTTTTCCCGGATAAATTCATATTCCGTAAATTCCTTAGCCGTGTTCGGGCAGCGCACCGGATCGATGATTATCTGCTCCAGACGCTGCAAAAATTTAATTCCGTAAGCAACCGAGCCTTTGCCCTTCTCGGCGCCGCGAATGTTAAAGCCGGAACGCCAGAACTCGGCAATCGACTTTGGCTCCTCGCTGTCGGCAATTATTGTCTGCCGCGGGTCAAACATCTGGCGGATTAAGGCCATGGCATCGTCATTCAGCAGGCCGGGTTTGTAAATCTCGCCGAAAATGTAAAGTCGCCGATATTTGCGGTCGTAGTTCATTTTCAGAAAAACAAACGGGTCGGTCGCATAGCCCCAGTCAATCCCCTGCCGGATAACATCAAAACGTTTTATCTCATCGTCGCCGATCGGCCGCAGCACAACATTGGTAAAGACGTTGGCCCCGTTGCCGACGCTCTCGCCCAGATATTCATGGCGGTAAGACGCTTCATCGGATTCTTTCAGAAATTCGGCATCAAGCAGAAACTGTTCGCCCAGCCACTCACGCGGAACCGTCAAGTAAGTGGAATGGTGAACGTATTTGTCCGGGCGGGGAACCGCGCATTCCTTATTAACCCAGTTAGACGTATTCCGCGGCGGGTTATAGGAGTAAAACACCACATAACGGCTGCCGCCGCGCAAAAACGACTGTGTCGTCTTGCGGATTTCCTCCGGGCCGGAAAATTCATCCAGCTCTTCAAACCAGACGAATTTGAAATAGCCCTTTCGCGGCTTGACGGACTTTGTCTTATTGGCATCGTCCAGGCCCTTAAAATAAATCGTTTGCCCGGTCGGCTTGTAGATAACCCGCAGCGGCGTCAGCATAACCCGGAAAAAATCACCCAGCCCCAGAGCATCAATCGCCCACAGGACTTGCGCATAAACGCTGTCTTTCAACGTGTCGCCGACTTTGCGGAAGCAAACCGCGTTCGCCTGCGGGTCTTTGATAATCCCCTGGACGATTTCCAGACTGATAAACGACGATTTGGTCGAACCGCGCCCGCCTTTAAGCCAGTAATGCGTATAAGCGTCTTCTTTAATCAGGCGGTGCAGCTCAAAAAAAGACGGGGCGACCAGCGCGGACAATTTTATCTTGCTGTCTTCCATCTTTAAGCCTTTTGTCTATAATTTTCAGTATATACCCGGCAATTTTTGACTGTATGGACTAATATGAACAAAATTAAATATCATCAACGATGGTCGGCGCCTGCGTAATCTTGGCTGATATGTTGTCAGTCACCAGCCCCAGAAGCTTGGCTTTTCCCATTGATGCCGAAACCATTGCCGCCGATGTCTTCGTTTCCTTGGCAATCTCTCTGGCTTCCTCCAGCTCAGAGATAATATCGTCAACGGTGAGGTCATAGCGTTTTAAGGCCCGCTGCTTTAATTGCTCAACCCTTGCAGTAATCTTGGGGTCTTTCATGAGGTCGGTTGCTACACGATTGATTGTCTCGGCTTTCATATTCTCAGCATCGTAAGCTTCACGATATGCGTCAGAGTAAGTCAGGCCTTTAGCCACACCCTGACAGAACTTTTCCTGCTTTGCCGTTAATGTCATTGATTATCCTAACGTTGCCCGCCAGAGGAGGCCTTTGTTGTTCTGAACCAGCTGATCAATGTCGCCGATAAGGTTTTCTTCGCCGTAAGACATTTTATAGCTTTCGCGAAGCGTGTTGATTTGAGCGTGAAAATCGGAGAAAAATTTATAAAGCAAAATATTGTTCTCGTGAGTGTTCTCGGTAATGTCGGGAATAAGCGGGATTGTGTCTTTAAGAATTTGTTTGGATTCCGGCGTATTAACCTCATTGCCCAGATAAAAAACTTCTTTCAGCTCGTCAATGTAATCATCCCACTTGTCAGACAGACGGTCGGCCAAAAGGTGATTGCCGTAAAAACTGTTATACTTGGCATGATAATGGGCATCTTTAGACAGGTTATAGGCTGCCAAAGCATAACAGATAATTTGATAAACCGGGGACAAATCCATGCGAACCACATAAAAAAAGCCTCCCGTAGGGAAAACCGGGAGGCACGGACTGGGAGTGAACCTTAACCATACGGTCAAAATCCAACATCATATAAATTTAATAACACATTTTTTCAAAAAGTGTTAAAATTAAAATGTTTAAACATTCAAGTTTTTTGTTTAAACAAATAAGATATTGATTTTATTTCTTTTTTCCCCATAAGAGAGAAGAAAACCAAAACAATAAAATCGAAAAGACAATAGAGAGAGCCGTGCTGGGGTTTTCACCGCTGAAAGCAAATCCCAGAAGAGCAAAAGCCAACACACCGCAACATAAGCCTAACGTTCTGCGAATAAATAATATCAACGAACGGATTATTTTTCCGCCTGTCGATAACTCTTCTAATTGTACCCCTTTGTTATTCTTATGTTTCAGATCATAAATAACTTTTAAATAAAAATCCTGCGGCAAAAGCAAAATGGATGATGAACCGTCTTTGAAGTTTACCTCCATAACCACACCGTTCGATTTGGCCGTATATCCTCCGACTAACGCACCTAAACCGCCAAACAAAAGGCCGCCGAGCAAACCTCTGCCGACAACGCTTCCGGTACTCTTATTGTTATCTTCCTTAATAACTTCATAACTTTCTATCGTATCAGGCGTGAGTGGAAGTCTCTGCATAAATCCGGTATGGATTTTTATATTTTCACCATACCATTGGATAATGGAATTTTTATATCTTCCTTCCAGAACTTTTCCTGTTGCAAAAGATGAGGGAATTAAAAACATTTTTCCTCCTTATCGTACTTCTGCAAGCGCTTTTTTATAACTTTCTAAAAGAAGCGCATCAATTTCTTTATAGTCATGTGAAGAACATCTGACTTCCTGATTTTCCAGCATCGGGAAATAGAAACTCTTGGTACCGTCCCCATTCTCAACAAAATTAAAGATTTTCCCGCTTCTTTCTTTTTTATAAAAGACGGTAAATGTGGTTTTAAAATCTCTCCATTCGATTTTATCAATACCTTGATACAGCTCATCACTGTCAACCAGAAATGCCAAACGCTGCTTGGCATAAGTAAACGCATACATTTCTTCATCTGTCGTAACAATGTCTGATTGAGGCGCAGGAACCATCTGAACCGTTTCCGGAGTTTCTTCCTTTTTCTCTTCAATTTTGACCAAACGCTTATCAGCCAAACCGACCCGGTCCAAAATACGCTTGTCTATAAACCCCTGAAATGCCGTTTTAACAATATCAGTATTCTCTTCCATAACCTTACGGGTTATTTTCTGGTTGATTCCTTCGGCATTGCTTAAAAGATAACGGATAAAATCTTCACTCGGATTTTGCAGATTGTTTTCCAAAAAATTGATAATAGAAGAAAAAATAACTTTCTTCTTAGCTTCAGCCCCGACATTATCCGGGTCAAATTCACTTTTGCTGAAGCTGGAAATTGCTTTAACCTGCTCATCATCAATACGGCCCTGAGCAAATTCTTCAAAATTAAACGAAATAAAAGGTTCGTCATCCATCATATTGGGAGAATCACAATCGGCAAAGAATTCATAATTAAGCCCATCCGTTAAAATACCGAGCTTAACACTCTTGCAGGCGTTAAAGTAACTCTTCAGCTGTCCGCGGTCTGCTTTGTCAACCTGAAGCTTGCACTCAATGGCAATAACGGCCTCGCCTTCTTTGAGGATAGCATAATCGACCCGATTTTTATACTTATCGGAAAAATCAGCCGAATGTTCCGGACGAACTTCATCAACATCAAAAATATCATAACCGAGAAGTTGAATAAACGGTAAAATAAGCCCTTGCTTACAAGCCTCTTCCCCCTGACAACTCTGTCTCCGCTTTATGCACATTTCAGCATGACGAACCAAACGGTCTCTAAATTGCTTTTGTTCATCGTTTAACATTTGAATTCCTCTCAGTCTAATCCATTATAATTCTTTGAAGCTCTTCCCGAACCGCTTTGCGACAGGCACCCTCTATCACCTTAGACAGATTATGCATAATCGGATCCAATTGAAGCAGGCCGGTGTGTATTCCCTTATACACCGGTTCGGGAACGGAAATAACTTCCCCGTTGATTTTAAAAGCCAAAGCTGCACTGTTTTTGCGCAGGGCAAGAACAATGGCTTTTTTTATCTCATCAATGTTGGTGGTTTCTTTGTTGGCAACCGCATAAGAACCGGTCTTGCGGATAGAGGGAAGAACTTCTTCACAAACCCAATTTTCAAACTTACGCGCCTGCGGCTTATCGCTTCTTAAAATTGTTTTGTAAAGATTAGGTTCATTAATAAAGTATGTTTTCTGAATTCCCCCTTTTGAAGGAGTGGGAACTAAAGTCATACCCCTTTCATTAAGCCTTAATCTTAATTTCTGCCTGTCTTTAATTTCCAAAACATTGCAGACATCATTAAGGCAAAACCAAGTATCCGAATTTTCAATGTGAATTCTTACAGGTTGGCTTTCAAAGTTAAAAACGGTCAAATCGTTCATAGTACATCTCTTTGTGTTAAAAGTTCGGAGACCGCTTCAACCTTGTTTCTAATAAGGTGTCCGGCGGTAGAAACCCCGCCACAAAGAAACGAGTCTAAGATGTTTTAGCCTTTGCCTGGACATATCATCTTAGCCGCCGGACATATAATCCATTCGTCAAGATTGGTATGTCCTTTGTGAATTTGGAGGTTTCTAATCTCCATCAGGCGCCCTCGCCTGACAAACCAATCTTAAACACAATAATAAAAGCTTGTCAATGGTTAATAAATATAATTGTTTATTTTGTCCACCGCTATTTGCGTCCCTCCAATTCGGCCAGCCATTCCCTCAACAGATTAATGCGGGAAAAACCGCCCACTTTGCCTTGCGGATAAGCTCCGACAAGCTCGGGCCGGTAATGATAAGACGACGTGCCGCTCTGAACGCCCAGATAGTTGACCAGCCTTTCCATTCCCCGGTCATAGATGTACCAGACCTTGGTCCGGCTGATAGCAAGCTTTTTCTCAATCACCTTGCTGGGGCAGCCGCAGGCTTTCAGCCAGATAACCGCCCATTGTTCCCGTTTTTTCTCATCCCCGGCAAACGGCTTGACCCATTCGGTACAAACCTTATACCACAGGTCAATATCTGCCTGTGAGGGGCAAAAATCTGGCTCCCCTTCACGTGTCATTAGCCGCAGGGCTTTTTTCTCGGCCTCGGTCAGAACAATATCCGGCCAGAGCGCTTTGGCATCCTGGGCTTTAACCCGCGGCAAAGACTTGTCGACCTTTGCGGCTAAGATAAGCATATTTTCGACATCTTCAACGCTCTGCATCAGATTACATCTCCCAAATCAAAATTATCGTTGCTGTCGTCCTGAGCCGAGAAGTGAGCGCCCAAACGGTTAATCGCCCGGGAAACGCTGAACGGCCGGGTTTGGCTTTCGGCATCAAACTGAACATCTTTGCCCCAGTCGCGGCGGCAGACGGCTGTCAGCAGATTGTCAAAATCGTTAAACAGTCCCTTTTTCATCGCCAGTTCACAGCGCTGGGCAAAAGTCAGGCGCCGCCATTGTTCCGCCGGAATCTCCCGCAAAAGCAAATCTTCGGCAATGTAACGCACCGTTGCCTGATAAACCGGCAGCAGATGACGGCAGCGGTTGAGCTTGATGTCCCGGCGCATATAGGCCTCGGCATAGCCTCCGGCCGCATTTTTCTCGGCAGAGGGAATTTCCGGCTCCGTCCAGTCGTGACCGGAAAGATTGACATCCGGCCACTGCTGCCGCGCCAGTTTGAGATACTTTTCGCGGGCTTCCCGACCCCATTTGTCGCCCAGCTCATCGGCACATTTGAGAATTCTGGCTCTCATGCCATCGTGGCTTTCCGGATCGGTATCTTTGCGGTCTTTTTTGGTAGTGTCGGCATTTTCCATGGCCAAAAGTTGCGCCAATGTAGGGCGCGTTTTATCCGATTTGAAACGCCAGTAATCATCCACGGCTTTAATCACATCGGAGGTCAATTTATCCGCAAATGCCGCATTGTAGTCCTCAAAACGGGCAGACATTTTCTCTTCCATTTCCAAAATTGCGCTGTCCAAATCCTGATTAACTCTCGGTTTTGCATAAAGCTCGGCAATGTGGTGTAAAATCCTTTGCGTATCAGCCATTACAAATACCAATCCTCCTGTGTTTCTTCAGCCTTAACGGAGACATCTTTCGACCAATCCCAAGCAAGGATGGCGCGATTAAAATCGATATACTTCAACCCTTTTGCCCGACATGAGTTGATAAACTTCTCCACTACCTTGCCGACATCCAAACCGCGAGCCTTGATTTTCTCGGCAACCACCTCCTCAGGTTGCCAATCTGCTGGAACAAGTTTTTTGATTTTTTTCGGCTCAGAGGGTACACACCCTATATCCGAAGATTTATCTGAGGATATAGGTGTTAAGGTGTTAAGGTGTGCATCCTGTTTGTCATCATTTTTGCTTGGCAAATTATTATTTTTGCTATCCGGTTTGCTATACTCTTTGTTATCCCATTTTTTAGCAGCTCCATTTTTCCCAGCATTTCTGCGGGTTTCATAGATATGACAGTCTTTATCAAACTTTGCCTTTAACTTATCAAAATAGAATTGCTGTTTCTTGTTTTTTGGCTGAAAATCACTTTCTCCCCAGTAGCAAAAGTCTGACAAACAGGATAGCAAATCGACGATTTCGCTATCGGTTAAGTCACATTTCATTTGCTTAAAATCCTCAGCAAAAATCGAAAAATAAGATTTATTCATTTTTTCGTTTCCCCGTATTCCTCGACCTTTTTATTAATATCTTTCAGGTCAAAATCGCCTTTTTCTCTAATTTTTTCAGTGATAAGTTTATGTTTAAGCTTCCATTTTAAGAGATCAAACTCATACTCAATATCGGTCTTCATATCTTCTTATAACCTCTCTCAACGACTCAATAAGTTCGTCATAATCATCCTCAAGATCACTGATCCTTTCGCTCAGGCGATCATTTTCCTCAGAATAATCAGGATCGAAACCGTCTAAATAATCTTTAAAACGTCCCATCAAGGATGATTTGCAGGTTGTTATTACGGCAACTTCTTCTTTATCGAAAAAAATTTTGTCCCCTATAATTTCCACACTCACGTCTACCCCCATATTTTTTGTTCAAGTATTTTTTTTGGTATCATCGTTAGATATCTACATCCTGACTTCATCCACACTTCAACATCTAAATTGCCATTGATATTGTATTGTTCTTCAATAGAGGAAATTTCACTCTTCGTTATCCGTTTAGATTTTCCTGACAGTAACTTAATAACAATCGTTTTAGTTTTTCTGATACTCATTTTCCCTCCCGTAAACGCCAGGCATTGAAACTTTTTAAGCGCTTTTGTGCATCGGCCCGGGCACCTTTGTTAAAAGCCGCAAGGCGCAGCAATTCCAGCTCATAGCTGTAAACCATCTCCATTCGCGTGTCATATTTCTGCGGAGACGGCGAACCCTGAACCCAGTCAAGCAGTTTGCGTGCAGTTTTAAACATGATGATTTCCCTCCCATATCCTTTGTGTGTTAATGTCCATTTTGGCATCTCTGGCTTCCATAATCTTATAAGCCTCGGGAAGCCCGCGCAGATAGCAATTGACCACCTGCCCGATTTTACGCTGAAAACGCATATCCAAAGCCGCAGCGGCAATTGACACATCCGCCATTTCTTCAATCCAGCGCTGATAGTTTTTCCCTTCCTCGGCATAGGCTTCGTGAATTTCTTCATTCAGCTTGCACATCTGGGCGACATAATCGCAGTCGGGAAACGTGCGCTTATGCCACTCGGCAATCTGATAGTCGCTCCATTTATAGCGTTTCATGCCCGTACCCTTTCAGCCCATTGGGCTTGTTTGGCTTTGACGAACTCCGCCAGCGTCAAACCGTTTTCAAGCAGAAAATCCTTAAAATTCCTGTTCTTTTGGTTAATCAGATATTGCTCGCGGAACGGATTAATAATCTCATAACTCAAACTGCCGTCATGAACGGCCCGGTGTTCTTCCAACGTCAGCGGAATAATGTTCTTAATGTCCCAACGGGTCAGCAGATATTCCCGGCTGATGTGATGATGGCCGCATTCCGCCAGCCGGCCGGAGATATAGCTCCGCTGGCGGCAAGCCCATTGCTGTACCATCCGATCCAATATAAATGTCTGAGAATTCAATTTCATAACGCTATTCCGATAAATAAAAATCGTTTGGCTGGACTTTCCCATTTGACCAATTGGTTATTTCTTTCATATTTTGCGGCCGAGGAATTCGAATATTATACTCCCAGCTTGCATACACATCCTTAGAAACACTTAGCTGATTGGCTGCTTCTAATTGACTAATACCCAAACTTTTGCGAAATTCTTTTAATTTCATTGCACTAAAATCCTACCTTATATACTTTTAGTACAAATAATACATATATATATTTTTAATGTCAACAAATAAATATACAAAAAATACGTTGTTAATATCTTTCAAATATGGTACATATAGTACAAACATATCACCAATGGGGAAAATATGGAAAAAATAAACAATTCAAACACACCGGAAGGAAAAGCTCAGGCCAAAAGATTGGTTGACTGCCGACGGAAGTTAGGATGCAGTAGCGCTAAAGATTTTTATGAAAAATATAGCAACGGTCTTTTTTCATACCCGCAGTATCAAAAATATGAAAGCGGCGAACGTTTATTGGGTACTAAAGCTGCAATGCTTTACTCTTCAATATTCAATGTTGACTGGGAATGGCTCAAAAACGGGGATGGAAAACCTAAAACTATACCGGTAACAACCATTTATAAAGTGGGCTATGTTCAGGCCGGAAAATTCAATGAGGCCTGCCAGCTGCCGGAAAGCGAATGGGAAACAATCCCTTACCCGGTTAATGACAACTATAAAAGCTGCCGCATATTTGCCTTAGGCGTTCGCGGCGATTCGATGAATCTTATCTTTCCGCCGGAAAAGACGACTCTTATCTGCTGCCCGATTGAAGACTGGGTAGACGTTAACCCCGATGAAAGATTGGAAGGGAAATATATTATCGCCTATCGCCGAACCCCGGACGGCCTGTGCGAAGCCACAGTGAAGAAATACACCAGAATTGACGATGATACGATTATATTAGTGGCTGAATCAAGCAATCCGGAAATTAAGCCGATTGTGCTTCACCCGGACAAAAATGATTATGAAATCGCCGCCGTCGTCATCGGCGACATGAGGATGTATTAAAAGAGATATTGAAATTTTATTTTCTATTAACAAATAATATGTTACTATTAACAAATAAATTGACACTATCATATTTTTTAATATATTTAGGTGTACATGTTTTCATATAGAGGTGCTTTATGGATTTTTTTAAATCATATAGCTTTGTAAAAAGTCAAGTAAAAAAAGTTTTAGCAGAAAACTACATTGATACCCCTCCCGTAAACGCCCGCGAATTAGCGGAAAATTACGGACTTACGGTTAAATTTGCCAGATTCCCGGATAACTATAAGACCGTTTGTGGTTTTATAGATTTTGATAATGCTGTAATGTATGTAAATGAAGCAGATTCTGCATACCGTCAAAATTTTACAATAGCCCACGAACTCGGACACTGGTTGTTACATCGTGAAAACAGGGATGAATATAAAGTATTGATGAGACGCCCTATCGGCGGTGAAATTGATGACCGAGAAAAAGAAGCTAATGTTTTTGCTGCCGAATTGCTCGTCCCCAAAGAAATGTTAAAAAAATATAGTAAAGAAAAGCTATCCAGATTCCAATTATCTGAAATATTTATGGTCTCTGAATCTGTTATAAACTATCGATTGGAATATTGTAAATGACTAAAGATGGTAATACAGATGTAAAAATACCTGACTTAATAAGTCAGATAAAAGACAAGCAAAAAGAACAGGAAGAAGAAAGAAACGAGTTTCACTTTGAAAAAGCCATAAATCTAGCTAAAAAAAGAACAAGAGATGAAGCTATCGAAGATAATACCTGCCGTTATATTGACGCAGCTACTGAGGTAGCAATTTGGCTGTCAAAAAAAGCTGCGATTTTATTATTTGTTTTATCTTGTCTTTGGATATTGTCTTTCTTTGAGGGATTTAATAATATACTTCCTGCTCTTGGGCTTAGAGAAAATATCGAAAAGCTGTTCTCAACAGTCATTCCTCCAGTAATAGCATTTATTGTGGGGCATACCTGTAAAAAATAATAAAATTTTCAACTTAAACCGCCTTCGGGTGGTTTTTTTATTGATATAGATCCTCATCTTAACAACATTGTTTGGAGTGAAAATTCCTTACTTATTAATGACTAAGAAAGCGTAAATTTCTTATTCGACAATCCATAAAGTTATTCCATACTTATCGCAAATTTCACGAGCACGGTTGATATAACGCAAATCTTTATCGCTCTCCACAATCAGCGCAATCATCGGTTTCCTGCCTGTTTTTAAGGCATAGTAAAGCGACTGGCCGATAGCTTCAGCCCATTTGGCGGCAAAATCAAATTCAATTGCATAGTCTTCGGTCAAACAGTCCACCCGCGTTTTATCTGGCAAACGGTATTCTAAAATACCCTGACAGTATTTAACCTGATAATACTTCTCCGCATGTTTATGCTTGGCTTGCACCGGGCAGACCAGACACAGACATACAAACAAAGCAACTAAAAACCGCATTGAATTTGCTCCTCTATTTATAGTAAAATATATTTTATTAAAAATAGCAACAAATAAAAAAAATCTTTCTTTGTTTTTCAATAAATTAAGAAGAAAATGCACTATGATTGTATTTTTTGTACATTTTCTTGTTGACATCGCAAAATAATTTAAGTACATTTAATACATAAAATAAATATGGAGAAAGAGATGAAAACAGGAACTTTTATTTATTTGGACGGGTCAGAAAGTGACGAGTTTGACGGGGAAAAGAAGCTTAAAGGGATTGCCGTTGTTGAAGATGATAACCACGCTTTTTTAGTTCTTCCAAAAGACATAAAAGAGGTTGATTGGTGGAACGGGAAACGCAAATGTGAAGAACAGTTTGCGCAGATGCCTAATCTGCGGCAGCTTGAGGCGATTTACAAAAGCAAAGAGGTTTTGAGCAAGGCCTTTATTGCGGTAGGTGGTGAAGCTCTAGATGGTGAAGCTTATTACTGGTCCTCTACTGAGTACGACTACTACCTTGCGTGGGTATTGCGTATGAGTGACGGTTACAGGGATTGGCTCACTAAGTTCTACAATAACTACTACGTTCGTCCGGTTCTAGCTTTTTAACGATTCAACTATTTTCGAGACAACCATGACAAACCAACTGATACAACAGCTTGAAACTCTTCCGGCTTTTCTCGCCCTTTCAAAAGGTCTTAAAGAAAATTTTAACGCAGACAATTTCTACGTCCGCCATTTTATGCCTGAAGCTGTTAGCCGGGAAAAAATAGATGGCGTTAACCTGATTTATTCGCGCTCTGACGAAGCGCGGGAAAAAATAGCCAAAGAAAATTTACTCGATGACGACGACGAGTATTTTGATGAATTTATCCACGAAACGAACCTGCGTAACGATGTAACAGAGTTCATGCGGGCCATTGCCAAGGAGATGTACCGTGATAGACGAATTTGAAGCGACTTCAAAATATTACCAATACAAACGCGAACAGAAGATTCAAAAAATACAATCGGCAATCTGTTCATCCGTTATGGGATGCTTGCTGGGCGCGTGGGTTACACTTATCGTTATGATTAACATTTGAGAGAAAAGAAATGAAAACAGGAGCATACATTTACACCGACGGAACGCGCTCGGAAGAACTCGATCAGTCTAAAACGATTGCCGGCATATTGTGCAATGTTACTGACACCCACGAAATCGCTATTATGCCGATTGAGAGCGAGGAAGAGCTTGATTTTGACGAAGCGCAACAGTTTTGCCATCGCACCGGCGGCCGTTGCCCAACCATTGATGAACTCACCGGCATTTATTTGAATAAGGATAAAATCAATGTTGCTTTAAAAGCAGCCAACCTGCCGGCCTTAAAAGAAAGCTGGTATTGGTCCTCTACTGAGTACGACCTCAACTATGCGTGGATATTGCGTATGAGTGACGGTCTCAGGGGCTACCTCAATAAGGGCTACTACAATAACATATTCGTTCGTCCGGTTCTAGCTTTTAACGATTCAACTATTGGAGACTGTTAGCATGACCATCTACGCTGAATTAAGCCGTATTCAAAAAGGACTAAAGGCGCCTAAGAATCAGAGAAATGCTTTCGGAGGTTACAATTACCGCTCCTGCGAAGACATTTTAGAAGCCGTAAAGCCACTGCTTAATGATTGTTCGCTGACCGTTTCTGACGAGATCGTTGCAATTGGAGACCGTTTTTATGTCAAAGCAACCGCGCGCCTGTCATTATCTGCCGAAGATTATGTGCAGAACATTGCTTTTGCCCGTGAACCTCTGGCTAAAAAAGGAATGGATGAGGCACAGGTAACCGGAGCAACATCATCTTATGCCCGCAAATATGCACTTAACGGCCTTTTGGCTATTGATGACACTAAAGATGCCGATGCGACCAACGACCACGGCAAGAGCAACGATAACAATGATTTTACGAAAGAAGCCGCCACTGAAAAAGCAGCCAGAACTAAAGCAATAAATAAAGCCAAAGCTAGCGGAGATGCGTACCAACAGCCACAGCAAAAGCCGCTGTCCGAAAGATTTGAAAAAGCCCGGGCATGGCTGGCAACCCAAACGCCGGAAAGCTTCAAAAATGCAACAAAGTCAGTGATTGACAGCCTTAACCAACTGGTGACCGATCTTTCTGCGGCCGGAAGCATAAGCTGGGCCGAAGAAATTAAAAGCCGCTTTATGCAGCTTTCCGACATAGATGACAACATAAACTATTGAAAGTATAGAGCGGAAGACTTTTGGCAAGATTTTAACATCGTCAAAGATTACAGGATTTAAAATGTATATCAGTCAGATTTCTCAATTAAAACAAAGTTTCAGGGCTTTATTTACTCAAGCTGAACTTATGCTTAATGCCGGTAAACGCATTACGGTTGAAATCTCCGAAAAAAAGCAAAAACGCAGCAATGAACAAAACTCATATTACTGGCTGTTTAACGGGCAACTGGCGGATTTTTTGAACCAATCAGGATTAAGTTATGGCGAACATAAGATTCCCTATACAGGAGAATTGATTCACGAAATTAACAAGAAGCTGTTTGGCATTAAAACAACAACAAAAATGTCAACCGGAGAATTCTGCCAATACATGAACAAACTTTTGCTGTTTTGGCAGGAAAAAACCCAAGGCGAGTTTATGATGTCAGAACTTCCGGCAAACTATTTGGAACGAAAAGGATACTTTATAAAATGAAAAACGCAATTGTACTCGAAAGCCACAACGAAATTTTAAGCGCCCATATGCGCGGAGAATACCCGGAACTCGCTCTGGTTATTCCGGCTAAAGAAGCAGAACCGTCCGAAACAAAAGATAACATTTCCACTGAAAAGTATGAAGTAGGAAAGTATTATTCCGGACTTGGTGTTTATGCCGGAGAATTGAAAAAACAGGACGGCTTTTACGGTATTTTTGCAGCCCTGAAAGATGCCGGCGAAAAAGACGATAATGGAGATTCTCAAAAATATACTTGGGGAGAGGCCATGAAAATAAAATTCTCGCAAGACAACATCCATGTACCCGATATCAGAGAACTTTCACTCCTCTACCTCAATATTGATGATGTTAATGCCGGATTGTCCGCAGCCGGAGGCGAAAAGTTAGAGGGCTATTACTGGTCCTCTACCGAGTATAGTAGTTACTATGCGTGGCTATTGTACATGCCTAACGGTAGCAGGAACAACTACACTAAGCTCTACTACTACTACGTTCGTCCGGTTCTAGCTTTAAAACTTTAACGATTCACCCCTTAGGACGGTAATTATAGCTAACTCCTGAATACCGTCCGCCTCCGGGAGGCATTTTAACCCGAATTGGTTTATATGTCCGCCTCCCGTCTTTAAAATTTGGAGAAGAAAAGCAATGACAATTGATGAATTTATGCGAGATATAGCGCCTAAAATGCGCCCGGGCTATGTGGCTATGGATAAAGACGGAAGATGGTTTTGGTATAGCAAAGAACCGTTGCCAATAAAAAGACAAAAGCATTGGACTTGGGTTGGTAACGTTAATTGTTTCCCGCTATTATTTAACATCACTCCCGTTGACGACTGGACACAATCCTTAAGAAAGGTAGGTAAGTAATGGCGTATTTAGAAGAACTGCTTCCTACCTTTAGAAACGGGGCAAAGATTAGACAATCTTATCGAGGGAAAGATTATTTTATCCAGCTTAAAGATGGACAAATTTTTAATAACTATGGCTCTCAATATAAATTTACATCTATTGATGTATTGGAAGATAAATGGGAACTCTACCAAGAGCCTATCGATTGGAACTATATCATCAAAAATAAATGCCTTTGCTGGTTTTGGGATGATGATGCAGATATTTATACGCTAGGCACATTAACAAAAATAAGCGATGTAGCAGACCAGTTTGGAGATTTTAAATATAAATGGAACATCAACGGTAAATATTGGAAGAACTGCCGCCCTGTCTGCAAAGATGAAGTAACTTTTTATGAGGATGCGGAGAAATGAGCAAAGAGATACCGGAAATCGGCGATGTGTGGAAACTTGCTCACAATATTTATTACCTCGTGCTAGGTTATAAAGAATATAGTGTTATAGCTTTAAGAAGCGATGAATTAATAGCTTATAAGCTATTACCCTGTCAACTCGGAGAATATGTCGGCAAAAGCAAAGGTAATATTAATGATTTATTCGAGGTGGAACAGAATTTGACAATCGAGGACTATATTGAGCGTATAGACGATTGGCTACTTAAAAACTGAAAGCGAGGGAAAATGAATGTTGTTGATGAATTAGAAAAAAATATCAGCAAAAAAGAATTTGAAAAATGGAATAAAGGCTTTTATTGCGAAAAATGTCACTGGGGAAAGGCGGCTGACTGTTCAATACGTCTTGAATATTGCTTAAAAAGAATTGAAAAAGCAAGAACAGCACTAAACGGCGAAAGTGAGGAGTAATGATAAGGCCTAAAGTACGCGACATATGGCAGTACAAGACTGAACCGAACGTCAAAGCACATGTTCAAAAAAACAGTAAAAGCCACGTCTATTTTTTGCAGCTGAATATATTTGGTGAAGTCTGCCAAAAATGTGAAGAACTGCCTTATTTTTTGGAACGCTACGCCTACCAAGGCCCGGCAAATGCTGCTGTTGAAGATATATTTTCGATAAAGGAAATTTAAATGACTCGACAAATCGGCCAAAACAATATAAAAAGAGTCCTAAATGCAAAAGAAGCTAGAGAATATTTAGGCCTTCCTCGCTATTCTTTTGAAAAAGCAGTTAAAGAAGGAAGCATTAAATTTAAGTTAATTGGTACAAAGAAATTCTTCCCCGTTTGGTGCTTAGAAAAATGGCAAAACGACATAACGAACCATATCGATTATATAAAAGAGGCGAAACCTACCACGCTTATATCTCATTTGTATCAGAGACCAGAGGTAGGATTATCCTTAGAGAGTCTACTCGAGCAACGGGAGAAAGAGAAGCAGTTAAATATTGCCTCAAAAGGTTATCGGAATTACAAAAACAGGACCGTCAACAAGCTTGCGGCGAATTGCCCAGCCTAACCCTTAATGATGCGTTTACCCTATTCTATCAAAAGCATGCACAATATTATGCCAGACCAGAAGAAACTTTACGCAAACTTATTTTGATAAAAAACAATCTGTCCGTAGAATATTTGCATCAAATAGATACTTCTGAAATTTCAGACTATATTCAGAGAAGAAAAGCAACCGTATCAAACGGCACAATTAATCGAGAATTAGTTATTCTTTCCTCTTTATTTACAAAATGCCATTTATGGAAATACAAAACGCCTGATGTAAAACCTTGCCAATTCAAACTTAAAGAAAAGGCTGAAAATATTAAATATCTGCAAAATTGGGATATCGCATCTACAATAATAGAACGCGCGGCACCTCACTTAAAACCAATTATATATACTGCATTATATACAGGATTAAGACGTAGTAATATTTTAAAACTAAAATGGCAAGAGTTAGACTTTGTTAATAATCTTATTAACGTAAAGGTAAAAGACCGCACTAAAGATGGGGGAAAAAATCTTACCATTCCTATGATAGAAAAATTAAAAGACATACTTTTAAAACAGCCAAGAATTAATGAGTATGTGTTTAATTATAATGGTAAGCCAATATCAGATATAAAACACTCTTGGCATTCTATTTTTTATAATAGTAAAGGAGTGCTAAAAGACCCTGCTCTGCCTTACACCAATTTCCATACATTAAGACATACTGCAGCAACTTGGATCTTAAAAAAGACTAATAACCTAAAAATCACTCAAGAAATATTAGGCCATGCCAACATAACAACAACAATGAAATATGCCCATGTTATGAGTGAAGAAAAAAGAAAAGCCTTAAATTCAGTTTTCGAAAATTAAACTATCCACAAGAATCGAAGTATTATGTTTTTAAACAGGGGTGTGAAAGCTTGTGCAAAATTTGTGCAACTTTGAATAAAACGACTCGCACTTTTTTACACATTTCAGCATTTTAGTCATTATAAAAAACTTGCCCTACATATAATAAAACCCTTGGAAATCCAAGGGCTTTAAATGGCGCGCCCTAGACGATTCGAACGTCTGACCCACAGCTTAGAAGGCTGTTGCTCTATCCAGCTGAGCTAAGGGCGCATCTGATTAATCAAAAAGCAGCAAAACCGCCGCTCTGGACGAGAATATAACGATTTATAAAATTTAAGTCAAGTAAAATCTGCGGAAAATAGCGATAAATCCTCTCACCTTCCCTCATAAATCATAAAGCGTTTCCGCTCGTTCCGATTACTAAAAAAGCCACCCCTGAAGGCGGCTTTCCTTTACTGGTCGGGACAGGCGGATTGCTTTCAGCGCACAGGCGCAATTTTTGCTTTTAAGCAAAACCGGCGATACTCCCGTCTCGCCTATTGCTGGTAGTCGAACCGTCTTCTCGACGGTTCAAATCCTGTGTTCGCCAAAAGCCACAAAAAAACCTACCACAAGGGTAGGTTTTTTCTGTCTGGTCGGGACAGGCGGATTCGAACCGTCGGCATCTTGCTCCCAAAGCAAGCGCTCTACCAGGCTGAGCTATGTCCCGTTAAAAAACTTTACTTTCACAATAATCTCCGACATTTTGCTTTGCTCGCCCCGTTGGTTTGCCTGTCTCGCTTTTTTGCTCCCGCAAAACCGCTCAACAATCGGTCAATCAATGCTCAACGCACAATACCTTATCCAAAATAAATTAAAATGCAAGCTTAATTTTTCAACTCTGCAATCAACCCGTGATCTTTGAAACTGTAATAGCCGTTTTTGCTGACAATCAAGTGATCAAACAGCTTAATTCCCACCGCATGGGCCGCAACATTGATTTTATTGGTAATATCCAAATCGGCATGCGACGGCGTCACATCACCCGACGGATGATTATGAACCAGAATAATGGCTCTGGCCCCGCGAAACATTGCCGCCTTAATAACTTCGCGCGGATGAATCGAAACCTGATTAATCGTTCCCCGCTGCTGAACTTCTTCCCCGATAACCTGTAGCTTAGTATCAAGAAAAATAATCCGAAACTCCTCCACATCCCGATGGCCGATTGCCGTCCGGCAATAATCAATCATCGCATCCCAGTTGCTGATAACCGGAGCCGCCTTATCCTGCAGACTGCTCCAGCTTGAACGGATCGCGGCTTCTCTAACGATACTGAAAACGACATAACTGTTTTCCTTAACATACGGAACTTCATATAATGCAGCCGCCGGCGCATTAATAACACCGGCAAAACTGCCGAACTTCGCAAGCAGCTGCTTGGCAATCTGTTTCACGTCACGCCGAGGAATAGACAGCGTCAGCAAAAGCTCCAGCATCTCATAGTCGGGAAAATCTCTGCCGCCGCCAAGCATAAAACGCTTTTTCAGCCGTTCTCTGTGTCCGGAATTGTCCGGCTTGACGTCAACACCGGTATTTTCTTTCGTTTTGTTCATAAATCTAGTCAATCTTATAAGGGGGCTTATCCATTCCCTTCGGCGAATAGGTAAAGACTTCATAACCGTCTTTGGTAACCGCCAGAGAATGCTCGAACTGAGCCGAAAGGGATTTGTCGCGGGTCACCGCCGTCCAGCCGTTTTGCAAAATAATTCCGTCCGGACGTCCGATATTAATCATCGGCTCAATGGTAAAAATCATTCCCTCTTCCATAATCGGTCCCGTGCCTTTATTGGCAATATGCATCACATTCGGCGCATCATGAAAAACTTTTCCCACGCCGTGACCGCAAAACATGTCAACCACCGAATAACCGTATTTGTGAGCATATTCGGCAATCACATAACCGATATCGCCGAAATGGGCTCCCGGTTTAACCACATCAATGCCCCGCATCATGCATTCATAAGTCACGTCGCACAAACGGGTTGCCTTCAGCTTGGGCTTTCCGGCATAATACATCCGACTGGTGTCGCCGTACCAGCCGTCAACAATCGCCGTCACATCAATATTCAGAATATCGCCGTCGGCCAGCTTACGATCCGGCCCCGGAATACCGTGACAAATGACATGGTTTATCGAAATGCAGGTTGACTTCGGATAGCCGTGATACCCCAAACAGGCAGGAACGGCACCTTTGTTAATCATAAATTCCCGGCACAAATCGTCAAGCTCTCCGGTTGTCACCCCGACCTGAACATAAGGGGTGATATAGTCGAGACATTCGGCCGCCACTTTGCCTGCCTTGCGCATTCCCTCATAATCGGCAGCATCATAAATCATAATTCCGTCTCTTCTTTTAACAGCCAACGTTTTTCTCCTAATATAAAATTTTCATCTTTCGAGTTATCTTTATACTCTTATCGCTGATTGTGCAAGCATATCCGCAAAATTTCAACCCGTTTTTTGCCTCGTCAAAAATCTTGGCCGCCGCCATCGGCGCAATATTCCATACAAATTTGATATCGGCACAGTCTTCCCGCGGCACAATCAGCACCACCCGGGTTTCGTGTCCCATTTCCCGCAGCTTGGCAAACTCGCTGAACATTTCCATTTCAAAAAAATTAATAAAAGAAGGAAACACGACGCAAGCCCCCTGCTTATTGTAAATGCTCACCGCATAAACATAGCACTTTTCTTCCCTCTCGTTGGAAAATTCCAGCTGCGCATAGCTGACATCGTCGCTCTCATCAACCCGGCGCAGGCAGTTATAAGCGGAAAAATCCGTCAGCAACCCGGCGGAAAAAGCTTCTTCCAGCAAAACTTCCGCATAAGTCGGATTAATCATAATCAAACTGCCGTCCCGGTTAATCATCTGCGTTTCATACTTCAGCCGCCGCCGCGGATTGCCGGTCGGCAAAAGCCAGACTTCCGCCCCCGGAACATAAATTTTCTGCCGGGCATCAAGCTCCGGGCAAAAAACCGGCACCACCTCGTCTCCGATTTGTACGTCCAAAATCAGATTTTTATAACACTTGACAATTTCACCCCTGACCAGTTCTGCCGGAAATTCCATTTTCACCTCTTTAAAACAAATAAAGCATACCCGCGGCATGCTTTATTTTCAACCATATTTTCCGCCCTAGCGCAATTTTTCTTTCCGTGCCCGCAGAATTTGAATATTGTTCTGTTTGTCGGCTTGCAGACTCCGCTGATAGGCGGCAATTGCTTCCAGAGCTTTTTTCTTTTTATATTCCTTTTTGCTCAGCCGTCCCGTTCCCGCCTGCTCGGCTGCGGCTTTCTTCCATTTTTTCTTGCCGCCGAACTTGGCTTCTTTCGGCGACAGACGCATCGGCTCTTCATCCAAAATAACATCTTCCGCCGTATCGTCCAAAACGTTCTGACTTGAAGAAACCGTCCGTAGAGCATACGGGCTCTTGGTAATCGGCTGATTGACAACTTCGCAGATTTTTTCAATCGGCATATAAAAATCATCGATTCGCCAAAATTCGGTCAGGCCTTCGGCCGGAATATTGGGATTAGGTTTAATCGGGTTCTGAAAAATATTCTTAACCGCAATCCAGGTAACCGGACGATACGGCTGCGCTTCATTCACCGCCAGCTTCTGCCCGACTTTCATAACTTCCAGATTTTCGGCCAGCGAAACTTTGCCGCCGTGCTGCTCAATAATCTGCTTGGTGTGTCCGCATTGCTGCGGATTGCCGTGAATCGGCGTAAATATCGCCTCCGGCGCATGCTGCCGGATAACATCGACCAGATTTCCCAGCGCACGGGCATTGATATGTCCGGAATCCTGCATTCTGACCTGTTCAAAATCGCCGATTTGACGGCCGCATGGCGTAATAACCACTTTTGCTCCCTGCGCAGCCATCATCTGCAGCATCTGCGGACCGGTTTTACCGTTAATCTCGTCAATAATCCGCTGCCGAGCCAAAACCAGAACATTGCGCCCCAAACGGATATCCTGATGCAGTCCCAAAGCCATCCGGGTCGCCGAAGCCATCGGAATATTAGACAAGTCGCTGCGATTGTGATTATATTCTTCCAGCCCCTGCGCAAAAGCTCCGGTGCAGACAACATATTTTCTTTTAACGCCTTTGTCTGCCAAATATTGGTCAAGCGCACCCCGGTAAACCACATCGTCAAAATCCAGATGTCCGCTGTCCGTCATTGCCTGTTTAACCAACTGCAGCCATTTGCCTTCCAAATACACTTTCGTGCCCAGTTTTCGGGCTGCGGCTATATCTATGGCAATATTCTCGACACTGCGGGAAATAACCGGAGAAACAATCAGACTGCGATCCGAATTCGCCTCAATCACCTGCAGGGTATTCTGCACCGCCTGTTCAAAACCGATGCGTTCCGAACCGTTCGGCACCGTAGATGTTGAATCTATCTGAACATTGGTGGTCAGCTTTCGCTTCAGCAAATCGGTATAGGTTTCAAAATTAAAGCTCTGTCCCACCGGCATATTCTCTTCAACCAGAAAATCGCCGTTATTGATAATGCCGGCATAAGGCTTGCCGTCAACTTTGGTCAAGGTATGGAAACCCATTGCGTCAACCACACTGTGACTGACCATAAACGGTTCGATCTCCATATCCGTCCCGATCATAATCCGGTCACCCGGATTGATTTTTTCAATAAACGGCGGCTGCATGCCCATCTGCGCAAAAGCTTTGCGAATCAAACTGCGGGTAAAGCCGCTCGCTTTAATCGGAGGCAGTTCGTACCCCATGCGGATATAGTTCATCAGCGCGCCGATATGGTCTTCATGGGCATGGGTCAAACACAGAACCGCCGTCGGTTTAATCGCCTTAGTCACCTGGCCGCTGTCGGGATCGGTGCGGTCAAAATAGTCGCTCACATCGGGATAAGCCGCCGTAAAGCCGGATTCATAAGGAGTAAACAAACTGCCCAAATCAAACATTGCCCGTACGGTCTCGCCTTTTTCATTGGTATGCCCAATGACCATGCAGTTGCCGCCGATACGGTCCCGGTTCACTCCGCCGACAAATTCAACCTTTGTTCCCGCTTCGTTGACGGCAACCGTCGCCCGGTTCCACTTAGTCATGTTTTTCTTATCATTTTTGGACATAATGCCCTCCCCAATGTGTGAAATTGCCTTATATAAAGCATATTTTTGACAAAAAATCAAGAAATTTTTACTATTTTCGTCATTATTTTTAATATTGAAAAAGACCGAAAAAGAATTATTTCCGAGTTGTTAAACCAACAAGGAGAAAAAACATGGCCAAACTCGCCAAATTTCTGTACAGCACTGCTCTGGTCGTCATAACCGCATGGCTCTGCAGCTATTTTACCCGTTACGGCATTGCCAACTGGTATGAATCCTTTGAAAAACCGGCCGTAACGCCGCCCAATGAAATTTTTGCACCGGTGTGGGCTTTGATCTATGGTTTGATGATTGTCTCTTTCTACCAAATTTTAACCGCCGCGTCATCTCTGCGGCAAACCGCAGGACAATTGTTTGTCGCCCAGCTTCTGCTGCAGATTATCTGGACGTTTCTCTTTTTCTACGAAGGCATGCTCGGCGCGGCTTTCGGCGTTATCGTTTTCCTGGCGGTGGTTGTCTGGCAGATGATTAAGGTTTTCAAACAGATACGCCCGCTTGCCGCTTATCTGAACTACCCTTATCTCCTCTGGCTCTGCTATGCCGGATTTCTGAATTTCGTTTTTCTCTACGCTCAGGGCGCCGTCGTTGAATTTTAATCAAAAATTTGCTGGACTCTTATCCCAAAATAATCTAAAAAATATCAGATTTAAATCAAACTGCATTTGGGAAATAAAGTTACTATGACTGCAACATTGAAAGACATTCGAAGCACTTTTCTGAATTACTTCGCAAAACACGACCATAAAATTATCCCTTCCTCGTCTCTGGTTCCGGATAATGACCCGACCCTGATGTTTACCAACTCCGGCATGGTGCAATTCAAACATATCTTTACCGGCAATGAAAAACGCGACTATACCCGCGCAACCACATCGCAGAAATCCGTCCGTGCCGGCGGCAAACACAACGACCTTGACAACGTCGGCTATACCGTCCGCCACCACACGTTTTTTGAAATGCTCGGCAACTTCTCTTTCGGCGACTATTTCAAAGACGATGCCATTGCCTGGGCCTGGGAACTGGTCACCAAAGAATTCGGCCTGCCCAAAGACCGCCTGGCCGTAACCGTCTTTCATAACGACGATGAAGCCTATAATATATGGAAAAAGGTTGCCGGCCTGCCCGACGACCGCATTATCCGCATTGCCACCAAAGACAATTTCTGGCAAATGGGCGACACCGGTCCATGCGGCCCCTGCTCTGAAATTTTTTACGATCACGGCCCCGAAGTTTGGGGCGGCCTGCCCGGCACGCCGGAAGAAGACGGCGACCGCTGGATTGAAATTTGGAACCTCGTTTTCGACCAGTTTGAAGACCTGCCCGACGGCTCCCGCATTCCGTTGAAACAGAAATGTATCGATACCGGTATGGGACTGGAACGTATTTCCGCCATTTTGCAGGGCGTCCATTCCAACTACGACATTGACCTCTTCCGCAATCTGATCGCCGACATCGCCAATCTGGCCAACTCAGACCCGAACGGCCCGTTAAAGGCATCTCACAACGTTATTGCCGACCACCTGCGCTCAACCGCATTTCTTATTGCCGACGGTGTTTTGCCTTCCAACGAAGGACGCGGCTATGTTCTGCGCCGGATTATGCGCCGCGCTATGCGTCACATTCAGCTGCTCGGCGTCCGCGACCCCATGCTCTACAAACTGCTGCCCTCTCTGCAACGCGAAATGGGCGAAGCTTATCCCGAACTATACCGGGCCGAAGCTTTGATTACCGAAACCATTAAAGCCGAAGAAACCCGCTTTATCCGCACCCTCGACAAAGGCCTGAAAATTCTTGACGATGAAACGGCAAATCTTAAAGCAGGAGATGAACTCAGCGGTGCTACTGCCTTCAAATTATACGATACTTACGGCTTCCCGCTTGACCTGACACAAGATGCGCTGCGGAGCAAAAACATCAAAGTCGATACCAAAGGCTTTGACGAAGCCATGGCCAAACAAAAAGCCGAAGCCCGCAAAAACTGGGCCGGTTCCGGCGATGCCGGCACCGAAAAAGTCTGGTTTGACTTGCAGGAAAAACTCGGTGCAACCGAATTTCTGGGCTATACCACACTGCACGCCGACGGACAGGTAACCGCACTGATTGTTAATAACGAAGCCATTAACGCCGTCAGCAGCGGCGAGTTCTGGCTGGTTGCCAATCAAACCCCGTTTTATGCCGAAATGGGCGGACAAGTCGGCGATACCGGCGTCATCTGCGGTGACGGTGTCACAATTCAGGTAACCGACGTTAAAAAGAAACTGGACGGCATTTCCGCTCACCTTTGTAAATTGATTAAAGGAACCGTTAAAGTCGGCGACAACCTCTCCTTTATCGTTAACGAGCAGAACCGCAAAGACATCTGCGCCAACCACTCGGTTACTCACTTGCTGCACCGGGCTTTGCGCGATGTTCTCGGCGAGCATGTCACCCAAAAAGGCTCGGCAGTCGGCCCTGACCGTATGCGCTTTGACATTTCCCACCCCAAACAGGTAACCGCCGAGGAAATCCGCCAGGTGGAAAATATCGTCAATAACGCCATTCGCCATAACTATAAAGTCACCACCACCATGATGTCGCAGGAAGATGCCATCAAATCCGGTGCCATGGCTCTGTTTGGCGAAAAATACGGCGATGAAGTCCGCGTTGTGTCAATGGGCGACGATAAAGAACTCTTCTCCCGCGAACTCTGCGGCGGAACCCACGTCAAAGAAACCGGCGATATCGGTTATTTCAACATTGTATCCGAAAGCGCTGTTGCCGCCGGCATCCGCCGTCTGGAATGCCTGACCGGCCGCGGAGCAGAAAAATTCGTTCAGGATATCGAAGACAAGCTCCACGCAGCCAGCAACATTCTGAAAACCAACCCGAACGATTTGGAAAACCGGATTAAACAGCTCCTTGACGAAAAGAAAAAATTGGAAAACGACCTCTTTGAAGTAAAAAAACGTTTTGCCAGCAACAAAGCTGCTGACAACCGGGACAATTTCGAACTGGTCAACGGAGTCAAATTTGTCGGCCGTGCTATCCCCAATGTTCACCCCAAAGAGCTGAAAGCTTTCATTGACGAAATCACGCCCGAGCTGGGCTCCGGCATTGTCGTCCTCGCCTCCAACAAAGACGACAAAGCCTCTATCGTCGTCGGCGTCACCAAAGATCTGACCTGTCGTTACTCAGCCATAGACCTGGTACGCATTGCCTCTCAGACAGTCGGCGGACAAGGCGGCGGCGGTCGCCCTGACATGGCTCAGGCCGGCGGCCCCAACGGCGAAAAAATTGCCGATGCTATCAATGCCGTCAAAGAAGCCATTTAACCAAACATAAGCCCCGGATTTTCCGGGGTTTATGTTTTTTTCATAGCTAAATCGTCGGAACAAAATCTGTCTCTTATACACATCTGACGCTGCCGACGACTTAATAGG
>OWIL01000086.1_pt1 | contig 62004 bp, 56 predicted proteins | sample 1732871 | NCBI WGS metagenome assembly OWIL01 (sample SAMN05065763, study PRJEB22554) | human gut metagenome | biome: ENVO:2100002; feature: ENVO:00000062; material: ENVO:00002003 | host: Homo sapiens | place: USA
CGTAGTCAGTCACTCTATCCAGCTGAGCTACCGAGTCATGACGAGGAGTATAGTCACAATGGAACTTCTACCCCTCCGTCGCTTAGATACGATTTTGCAGCCCGATACGCACGATGGGGAACCACGTATGAATGTATTATGTATCGTCTTTCCATAACAGGTTTTTACAGACAAAAGAGCAATAATTTCCCGGGAGTCTTATTCATTACAATTGTAAAGATCCGTTCCCAGCCTATCTACCATAGCATCAGGGATGGGTATTTAACTTTACGGTTATCTATAACGAACTAATAGTCATAAAAATATGCCCGAAGTCAGTATAGTGTTATAATGTGATCCAGAAGGCAGAACGAGATGAAAAATGTACACAGTACACATCCCGTATAAGTATCGACAAACTGCCAATCCGTTGTATGGATATGTCAATCCCCCGATGTATCATACAATATCGCTTTTAGAAGCGTTTCTGCAAAGCAGGCCGATGTGGTATCCGCGTCGGCCTGCTTTCAGTTTTTATCTTAATATCATAAATACTTGTTTTATGGCTGGTTTATTTGGTTCATGCTTGTTTTATGGTATACTGTAATAGATAAATTAGATTAATTATTCTTTGTATTTTGTATATAGAGAGTTATCAGAGGTAAGAATAATGTCGGAAAAATCTTCGGAATGGCTTGAGCGGGAAGTGGATATATTAGTACAGGAAGGCCTTATTTCGGAATCAGCCAGAGAAAAGATTAAAGAACGATATAAGCTCAGGAAGAGACTTTCATTCTTTGCATGGTCTCCGGTAATGATACTGGTTATCATCGGCATGGTATTAGCATCTATCGGTGCATGTTGGCTTATTGTCAATATTTGGTATAACGTTTCCATGACGGTGAGACTTGCCTTTGCAGGTGTTTTATTGGTTCTTTCTCAAAGCGGTATCTTTGCCGGATTGATACAGGGAAAGCAGGCGCAACTTTCCGGTGAAATTGCCTGCCTCGTTCATTACCTGATTCTGTTTATGACTTTTGCCGTCGTTGAACAGACTTTTTATATTGGCTGGGACAGGCCGGCTTATATTGCGACATGTGCAATTTTAGGCCTTCCCGCCGTATATATTCTCCGGTCCATAGGCGGCGCTGTCGTCTATGCTCTTGCGTTACTCCTATGGGCGGCTGCGGGCGGTATGATCAACGCCCCCCTTGGCGTCGGCTCTGTTTGGCTTATGTTGATTTTAATGATGCCTTTATACGGCGTTTTTTATCGTCATGGTGATGAAGTCCGTCTCTCTTTGTTTGCCTGGCTTATGACAATTACTGTATATGCGGTTTTTGCAATGGTCATGATAGAAAGCGATTATATCCCGTTCTTAGTCTTAGGGACACTCGCGGTTGTCATGATGCTAACGGGATATTCCATTGATATACGGAAGGCGTACGGAACTCCTTTCCGTTGGTTCGGACGGATAGCGGCGATGGGAGCGCTGGTCATTTCCACAGTACCGTCATCGTGGTTCGGGATCGCCGATATAAAAGGATTTCATTGGTCGACGACGGGCATTACCGTTTTGCTGTTTTTCATTGGAGCCTTTCTTTTTTTGAAGGGGGTAAAAAAACGATTTTGGGCGCCTGCCATTTACGCGGCAATTCCCGTCCTTCTGGGAATAGAAACACTGTTTGTGCGGAGCGGCATTTATTCATCGCTGCCGTTGGTCCTTTCTTTCGTAGTTGCTCTTTTTATTTCATTTTATGAAATTGTTCAGGGGTTAAAGCCGGAGCACATGAATCATTTACGCTTCGGTGTTGTGGCGCTGTTATTTCTCATTGTTGCCGTTATCGGCGGCAATACGTTTTCTCCTTTTGTACCCGTTGCGGTCGTCATTATCGCGGCGTTCACCGTTAACCGGGTTTTGCGCTTACAGGAAAAGAGCAGAGGCAGGGGAGTCAGGTTTAATGGCAGTAAAACAGTGACCGCCGTGCGAAACGGCAGCAGAGGGAAAAATCGTAAAACAACCTTAGATGCGGAACCGGCCACCCTAAAAGGGCGGGAACCGGACATGCCCGAATGGATGCGGACGGAGAAGGGTGCTGCGACCGTTGTCACACGTGAAGCGGAAAAGTCTCAATTTGTTCCGCCCGTATTCCGCAGTCCCGAGAGTGTGCCCGGATCGCCACCGAGTGTCCGGCGGACCGAAGTTGAACCGGTAGGAAAGAAACGCAGCGGATCACCCTGGGCGACGACGGAAAAGGATAAGCGGAAAGAAAAGAAAGAGCCTGTCCGCTCTCCCTGGTCCGATGAAGGGGGCCTGCAATGATGAAAGTAAAACCTGTTTCTTTTTCCATCAGCACCAGGACAGTGTATATTGTTTTGATTGTCACTGTAATTTTTCAGCTGCTTTTCCTCTTTTACCACAGCTGGCGGTGGCGCAATATTACTGTTGACGGAATCCCTTATCAATGGCGTTGCGTGCTTCGTTTAGAGACGAGTGCTTTCGGTACGGATTATATACGGGTCGTTTTCCCGGAAGACACGACGACTTGGAATGACGAAGTCCTGCCCGTTAAGGGACAAGATGTTTATATTGCCATCAGTCAGGATCAACAGGGAATTATGGAAATAAAAGGGGCTTCAGCCAATGTACCGGCCGATCGCAGTGATTATATGAAAGCTGAAATTACAGCCGTCGACAGGGATTCCCGAACTGTTCAGTTTCAGGTCGGGTTCGATCGGTACAGAATCGCTCCTGAGTATACGGACGGCATTTATGATATTACCGGCAGCGACAGTGTTATTGCCAGCGTACGCATGAAAAAAGGAGACGGTGTCATTGAAGGGATTTTTGTTAATGGCATTCCCCTCGAGTCAAGCAGTACAGCTGCGGCACTGCAGGATAAACAGGGTGCCGACGTACAGGGGAAAAATCCTAAAGTGCGCATAGTGGAAAGCAGTATGGTACCGCCGAAAGAAGAATAGACAGCAGCGGAAAGTGAGGATATGATGAAACCTTATGCAAAAATAGGGCTTACCGTAATTCTGGCTTTGGCTTTTACACTTTTGACGGGCTTCAGAGCGCAGACGATCATTCATGATGACGGCAGCGAAACGCAAGATGTGCTGAAGGTTATCGACTCGGGGGAGGATAAAAAGTCTCTTGATACGGATATAGACGAATTTCAAAAGCGTAACTATACGGTTATGGATTATGATAACGGAAACGGTAAAGGGTTCCGTGCGATGAAAACGCTGACGAGTGAAGGCGCCAACAGGAGTTCTGTCGACAGAATCGTACATAAGACGTTTGATGGCATCATTTGCACGATGTACTATATCGACTATACGTATACAAACGGCAGTATTGAGTATCTCCGCCTCGGCAAAGCCGTTCCTGAAGACGGTGTGGATCTGGAGTATATTGTGTCTTTCCCGTCGGGGACAGATGTTAAGAGTAACAGCCCTCATGCGGACGTACCGAGCCAGACCTATATGTGGCGTTTGTCCGGCAACAAATCTGAACCCGTTCGTCTGCAGGCAACTGTATGGCATAAGCTTACAATTTATACATTTTTATTCTTTATCGGCCTTATTTTATTTGCCGTTATTGTCATGGAACACCGCCGCAAAAGAGCCCGTAATTGGGATGAAGCGACGCGCCTGCGCCGCTATGAAGTGGCGTTTCTCTTTGTGCCTCTCTTTATGTTGGGGTATATGGCTTATGAATATTATGAAGGTACTCATATCACGTCGGGAACGCTTGCGAAAATTGCGGAACAGCAGCAGGAGGAACAGCGTGAGCGTGATGAAGAAGACAGAAAAGCAAAGGAAGCGGCAGCAAAAAAACAAAAAGACAGTGATGCCGCCGTTTCCCGTATTCGTTCCAAGGCGACGGATATTACCGACACATTGCGTGTCTTAACGACAAATTATGAGAACGGCAGATTAAGCAACAGCCAGGTTAAAGCGGAAGCGGCGACGATTGCCGATCGGGCGAGAGCGCTCCTGGATTCTGAGACAAGTTTAAGCGATGCCGATAAAGATGTGATCAATCAGCTTGTCGCGACGATTGTCGATGAAGCCGAGGGATTGGCATCTAAAGCGGAAGCAAAGGAAAAAGAAGCTGCTGCCGCTAAAAAGAAAAAAGCCGCTTCCGGTAATACTGACAGAAAAGGTACTGACAATAAGGATAACAGTAAAAACAATACACGGAAACGATAGAGGACTCTTATGACTGATATTACGTATTTGTCGGAAAAATGGTACAATACATAAAGTGGAAAGTTGTTACGAAAATAAGGAACCGCAGGTATAAAGGCAGAGGAGGGATTGACTGATGCACAGCGTTGAAGAAATTAAAAACAGTGTATATTGGATGGGTTGTAATGACTTTTTAACACCCCTTTTTGAACGGATTTTTCCGATTCCCTACGGTGTAAGCTACAACTCTTTCTTTATTGATGATGAAAAGACATGTGTGCTTGACGCCATGGACAAGAGCTGCCGTGACGAATTTTTGGAAGATATTGAATATCTTCTCCATGGGCGACGGCTGGATTATTTCATTATTCAGCATATGGAACCGGATCATGCGAGTTCTGCACTCGCATTGGTTGAAAAATACCCGGACGTGAAAATTATCGGGCAGGCACAGACTTTTAAAATGTTTGAACAGTTTTACAGTGAAAACTACAAAGATAACTACATGCCTGTCAACGAGGGAGACCGGCTTGATTTGGGCAGGCATAAGTTACAGTTTATCAAAGCGCCTATGGTCCACTGGCCGGAAGTCATTATGACCTATGATTTGACCGATAATATTCTCTTTTCAGCAGACGCGTTCGGTATGTTCGGTACAGTCGGCAATATCTATGCCGACCAGGTGGATTTTGAAGAAGAATACCTTTCTGAAGCACGCCGTTACTATGTCAACATTGTCGGTAAATACGGCGCGCAAGTAATGGCGGTTTTAAAAAAGGCGTCGGCACTTCAAATCGACTATATTTGCCCGATTCACGGGCTTATTTTCCGTACGCCGGAGACCGTCAAATATATCATTGAAAAGCATCTCCATTGGGCGCAGTATATCCCCGAAAAGAAAGGCGTTGTCATTGCTTTTGCTTCCATTTACGGCAATACGGCCCGTGCGGCTTGTGTTTTGGCTAACAAGCTCAGCAAATTAGGCGTTCATAATGTTATGATGTATGATGTATCGAAGGTGCATCCTTCTTATATCAACGCTAAAGCATGGGAGTACAGTCATCTCGTTTTAGCATCGCCCACATATAACCTCAATCTGTTCCTGCCGATGGAAAATTTCCTTCATGATCTCGGCACGCTATGCTTTAAAAACCGTAAGATCAGTGTACTCGGCTGCCATACGTGGTCTTCCGTGGCTCATAAAGAATTGGTCAACTACGTGGAGAATGTATTTAAGAATTGTGAGCTTTTGCCGACAACGTTGGATATGAAGTCATCTCTCCATGCTGATCAGGAACCCGTTATTGATACAATGGCCAAAGAGATTGCCGACGATGTTGCGGCATATCCCGATCCGAATACATTACTCTAGAAAAAGGTTAGGTGAAGACTGATGATTATCCGTGACGACAGTGCAAAGAGCGGCGACCTTCACAAACAGGACAGGGCAAAGAATAAAGGTGAAAAATTAAAGGTCGATTTAGGCCGGCCTTTAACGGAAGAAGAAGAAAAGATCTTTGCTAAATTAAAAGAAGGGTTGCAGATGTAAAGACAAAAGTACCGGAATCATCATTCCGGTACTTTTTTGTGCGTTTCAATTCTAGTACGGCAATGAGTTAAGGGAGATACATATGGCGGTTACGATCCTTTTCGGAAAAGGAAACAGTGGAAAAACAAGCTATTGTTTTGATAGATTGATTACAGCGGCCGATGCGGGCAAAAAGACCGTTCTTCTCGTGCCCGATCAAGGGACGTATAATGTAGAACGACGACTTGCCGCGCACACGCGCCGTCACGGATTTATGGGAACCCGGGTACTCGGTTTTTCCCGTCTTGCATATCTTGTTTTACAGGAGCGGAACAGGGAAAAAAACGCTTTGAGCGATTTTGATAAACGCATTGTGCTGCGCCGGCTGACGGCAAAAAATACGGAGGCATTTTCTGTACTGCGGCAGGCCGCGGAGCAGCCTAATTTTGCGGAGATTCTTTCCGCTTTTATCGATGAGTGCCGTTCTTTCGATATATCGGCTGCCGCCTTGCAAGAAAGCGCCGCTGCTCTGGATGAAGGGGTGTTAAAACATAAACTGACCGATATTGCCTTTCTTTACGGTAAATATGAAGCTTATCTGGAAGAACGTTTCGGTTCGGCCCATGATGTTTTTTCGGCGCTGGCTGAAGAAGCCGGCAAAGTCGATTTTTTAAGGGATGCTCATATCTGGGTGGACGGATTTCAGTGGTTTACGCCGCGGCAGTTGCAGGTTCTCAAAGCTATCGCCGACGTATCCGAAGAAACGGTCATAACCCTGCCGATGGATCCGGGACACCGTACCCGGCAACGGCGGCCGACGGCACTTTACAGGAGAGCTTTCGAGGCTTTTGAAGAGTTGAGCATGCTTTTTCCAGCGATTCGTGTGGAAATCGTACCTGATTATGCCGCGTCGGAACTGCGTCGGTTCAGGGATACATTTTTTGAGCCCGTGCCGGAGACGGTCAAAACGCCCGTACAGGCCTTGCAGGTATGTGAGTGTACGGACAGACGCGTGGAAGTGGATGCCGTTGCCCGCAGGATCAAGACGCTCGTACAGGCCGGCCGACGTTATCGTGATATTACGGTTATAACGCGCAGCAGTGAGCCATACAGTCGTCTTTGTGAACGTATTTTTGCAGAATATGATATTCCCTGTTTTACGGACTATCGTCGTCCTATGCATATCCATCCGTTATCGGAAGCGTTGACGGCTCTACTGGAAACGGTGCGTTTGAAATGGAGTCAGGAGGCTCTTTTCCGCCTTTTAAAGACGGATCTCATGCCGCTTGAACGGCGTGAAACGGACGATTTGGAACTATACTGTTCGGCCGCAGGAATACGTGCGTATCATTGGTACAAAGACGAAGACTGGCGGCGCATGCCGGAGGGGCTTGAAAATAAGGGCGCCGGGCTGGTGTATATTAACGGTATACGTAAGAGAGTGTACGATTTACTTTCGCCGTTATGGGAGGCCTTTGCCGGAACGGACAGTTTGCGTAACTTTTGCACTGCTCTTTGGCAGTGGTTGGAAGACGCTCATATCGGCAAAACACTGGCTGCCTGGCAGGCTGAGGCGCAGGAAGCGGGCTGTGAAGAAGAAGCCAGAGAACATGAACAAGTTTGGAAAAAAGTTATATCTCTTCTTGAGAGGCTTGTTGTCCTGTGCGGTGATGATGAAATGTCCGGGGCCGAGTTTACGGATATTCTGACGGAAGGGCTTGAAGAATTACATTTTACTTTAATTCCGCCCACGGCGGATCACGTTACAGTAACCTCAATTGAACGGGGGTATACAAGCCGCAGTCCCGTTATTTTTGTTTGCGGTGTAAACGACGGCGTCTTTCCTCTTCATCACGGTGAGGACGGATTGTTGAACGATAAAGAACGGCGTGCTTTAAAGAAAACGGGTCTTTCCTTGGGGCCGGACAGCCGTTTTCGTATTTTTCAGGAACGTTTTCTTTTCTATTTGGCCCTGACTCGAGCCGACAACCGGGTATATTTATCCTGGGCACTGGCTACGGAAGGCGGTGATGCACTGTTGCCTTCGCCTTGGGTCAGGCAGCTTGCGGAAAAAGGATATGTCGATATGATTGATAAAGAAGACGGAAGCGTTTCAGAGGAAAAGGCGGGACAATATCTCGTTGCCGTTCCGAAATCGTTCCGGAACTTGCCGTTCAGGCTCAGACCGGCTAAACAGGGCGAGCCTGTCGCCGATATTTGGTGGGCTCTCTATGATTGGGCTTGTTTGCACGGATATAATGAATACGTCCGAATGATGACGGCCGGTCTTTTTTATAAAAACGCGGCAGTACAGCTGCCTTTTGCCGTGATGAATAAGCTGTTCCTCAAGAATAGCGTTTTAAAAGGATCTGTCACTCTTTTGGAAAGATATAGGCGCTGTCCCTTTGCTTTTTTTGTACAGTACGGATTAAAATTATCGCAGCGGCTTATGTATTCTTTTACGGCTCCCGATTTCGGGACGGTCGTGCATGAGGTTCTGCGTGTTATCGGGAGTGAACTGTTGGGGGCAAATAAACAGTGGCATGATTTAAAGGATGAAGAAATTGAACCGTTATGCCGCGAAAAAACGGATAAAATAGCGGCGGAAGCGGCCGGAACCATCCTTTTTTCCGATGCGTACTTTATGCAAATCAAGGAGCGGTTGATTGCGACTCTCGTCCGGACAGTTTATCAATTGAAGGCATTCAGCAGTGTTTCCGCATTTTCCGTTAACGCTTTGGAAAAATCCTTCGGTCATAACGAAGCGTGGAAATACCCGGAATTTACCTTGCCGAACGGCGTAACCGTCCGCCTTACCGGACAGATTGACCGCATTGATACGTTGAAACGGGATAACAGGACCTTTGTGCTTATTATGGATTATAAATCGGGCCGGAAAGCGTTAACATTACAAGATGTTTACGACGGCCTGGAGCTGCAGCTGATGATATATATGGCTGTGTCCTTATATAATTTGGGAGATGCTGCCGTCCCCGCCGGCGCCGTGTATTGTCCTGTTCGCAATGATATAAGAAATGAAGCCGCCGATCCGGCTGAAGAAAAAAAGAAAGCTTTGTATATGCGGTCAAATCGGTTTGCCGGGTTTTATTTAAGCGAAACGGATGTGGCGGAGCTGTTGGATAAGACAGTTCTGGAAAATTCGTCGCCTTTTTCGGGGCTGCATATAAATCAAAAAGGGGTATTCAGCTCGTCCGCACGGGTTTATGACGAAGCGGGCTGGTCCGGATTGGTGAATTTGGCCGAAGCGCGTGTCCGGGAGATAGCCGAAAAGCTGACTGACGGGCGGATAGCCGTAGCTCCGGCCCGCTGGGGTAAAGCGTATGAACATAAAGCCTGTGACTATTGTCCTTATACGGCGGTATGCCGCTTTGATTTGACTGCCGAGGACGGCAATAGATGGAATTTTGCAACGGCTAAAAAAGATGATGAAATTATGAAAGAGTTGGGAGGAGAAGAAAGTGACATGGACAAATCCGCAGAGTGAAGCCATAAAAAGCAGAAATCAAAACCTTCTCCTTGCTGCCGCGGCCGGTTCCGGTAAGACTGCGGTCTTGGTAGAACGCATTATTCAACGACTTTCAGAGAGCGGGCAGCCTCTTGATATTACGGAAATTCTGGTTGTTACCTTTACAAAGGCTGCTGCCGGTGAGATGCGCGAGCGCATAGGGGCGGCGTTGACGAAAAAGTTGGAAGAAGACGATGGGGCTCTTGCCGATGAAGTGAGGACGCATGTCGAGCAGCAGTTGGCCCTTTTGCCGGCGGCGAGCATTTCTACGTTCCATGCATTTTGCCAGCATGTTTTGCGTACCTATTTTTATACTATTGACCTGGATCCGCGGTTTACCGTTGCCGGGACGGAAGAATTGGAGATTTTGAGACAGACCGTGCTGGAAGACTTGTTTCTTGCCTGGTATGAAGATAAAGAAAAGGCGGCCGTCATCACCCGGCTCACCGACTTATTCGGTAATGACAGAGGCGATGACAGACTCATGGATCTTATTGTACAGATATATGACTACAGCCGCAGCCAGCCTTGGCCGACGGAATGGTTGCATCAGGCGACGGCACAGTATGATTTGCCTGAAACGGCGGAGCTTGACGCTTTGCCTTGGGGAAAGCCGATAGTTACGGCCGTTAAGGCACGTTTGTCGCGATGTGTATCCTTATATGATGAAATAATGACGGAGGTAGTCAAGACGGCTGATACGGCGGTGTATGGGGAGTTTTTCGAGGCGGAAAGAAATCTGTTCCGAGCCGGTGCGGGCACCGATACATGGTCCGGGTTACGTCTTCTGTTGAGCGATTTAAAATTTAAGCGACTTCCGTCGTCAAAAAATTTTGATACGGCGGCCAAAGAGATTTGGGAGAGTGTCAGGGGACGGCGTGATAAAGCCAAAAAGATTTTTTCGGCTGTAAACAATGAATATTTTTCCGTATCTCCGTCCGCCTGGCTGAGCGGGATCCGGGAAGCCGCTCCCGTAATGAAGGCATTGGTCGATTTGGCGGAAGCTTTTTATAAGGCTTATAATGAGGCTAAAAAAGAAAAAAACTGGCTCGACTTCGGCGATTTGGAGCATCTTTGCCTGCGTGTCCTTACTGCACCGCGTTCCGAAGGAGAGGCGGTCGGTCCGTCACCGGCGGCACGGGAATTACAAAAGACATATAAGGAAATCCTTATTGATGAATATCAGGATACCAATGGGGTACAGGAGCTGATTATCGACCTTATTTCCAACGGATGTAATAAATTTATGGTCGGCGACATAAAACAAAGCATATATCGTTTTCGCTTGGCCGATCCGACCTTGTTCTTGGAAAAATATAAAACTTACAGCAGCCATACCGGTGCCGCCGACCGCCGTATTGATTTGGCAACGAATTTTCGCAGTACACCGGCCGTCATTACGGCAACGAATGAAGTCTTTGCGTATGCCATGACGGAAAGTGCTGCCGGCATGGCATATGGAGACAACGAAAAACTTTACCTCGGCCGCGCGGATGAAGAAGCGGGGAGTGTGGAACTGCATTTGATCGATAATGCGGCGGCTGACGGTGAAGAAGAGGATGACGTGGTCGAACTGGATAATTTTGAACGACAGGCGCATGTTATTGCCGACCGTATCAGCGAATTAACGGCGGAAGTACCTGAGCTTCACTACAGGGACATAGTCATTCTCTTGCGGGCGGCTTCGCAGAAAGCGGATGTATTGTTGCGGGTTTTGCGGACTGCCGGCATACCCGCCTTTGCGGAAGAAAAGGGCGGCTATTTCGATGTCATGGAAGTACAATTGATAACGGCCCTTTTGGCATGTATCGATAACCCCTGTCAGGATATTCCTTTAGCAGCCGTATTGCGTTCACCTATGGTCGGGCTTGATGAAGCGGCATTGGCTGAAATCCGCCTTACCTGCGACGGGTGGCTGTGGGATTGCTTGCCTGCATATACAAAGGCGTCTGTGCCCGATACGCATGCCGACAAGATAACCCGTTTTCTTAAGCAAATGGATGCATGGCGTACATACAGCCGCCGCGCAGGTGTTGCCGATTTATTACAGCGCATATATGATGATACGGCTTATCTTGATTATGTCGGCGCTATGAAAAACGGGCCTGCGCGTCAAGCTAATCTGGAAGCTTTGTATGAACGTGCCAGGCAGTATGAAGAAGCCGGCTTTCGAGGGCTTTTCCGCTTTCTTAAATTTATTGAGAAAATGAAGAAAAGCGGCGTTGACTTGGCGCCGGCCCAACTTCTCGGCGAAGGTGAGAATGTCGTGCGTATTATGACAATTCACAAGAGCAAAGGGCTTGAGTTCCCCGTTGTCTTTCTGGCAAATACGGAAAAGAAGTTCAATAAAAAAGACATGCAGGCACCGGTGCTCTTCCATAAAGATTTAGGCATAGGTATTAAGAGCTTTGATCCTAAATGGCGTATTACGTGGCCGACTCTTATTTATAACGGTATTAAAGAGCAGACTCTGCAGGAGAACCGGGCGGAAGAAGAGCGGCTTCTCTATGTCGCCATGACACGCGCCAAGAGCAGGCTCGTCGTAGTCGGCTCCATGAAGCGGAAACGCGGCGGTACTGTTAAATCGGTCGCCGATTTTCTTGCTCCCTGGCGCCATACCCCCCGGCCTGAAACAGGGGATTCCTATTTGGATTGGATCATGCCGCCGGTGCTTGCCCAGGCGGGCTCACTGATGTTGGATACACGGATCCCGACTGAAAAAACAGAATTTCTGCAGCTCGGAATCTGGAATGTAGCCTTACGGTCGGTCGTGACAGATAAAGACGTTTCCTCCGTAATAACGGAAGCTGACCGGCGATTATTTGCCGTGCAGGCCGGCATTCCGACGGGTACGCCGATACCCGGCTGGCTTGACAGGATTCTTTCCTGGCAATATGCTTATAAAGCGGCTACCCGGACAACGGCGAAACTGTCCGTATCGGAAATTAAACGTCGACTTTATGAGGATGAAACGGCGGCTGCGGAGAGTAAGCGGCTTATTCAGGAAACAGGAGACGGTGACGATCCTTTTGCATATACTCCGGCATGGCTTGCCGAAACGGGGCAGGTCCGGAGCGGTATTTTTGCCGGCACTGTTTACCATAAGGCGTTACAATATTTGGATGTCCATGCGGCGGAGGTTGGACGGCAGGTAACCCGCTGGCTGAGTGACGGCATATTTACGGATGAAGAAAAGGAGGTTCTTAATATTGCGGACTTAACGGCTTTCAGTAAATCCGAGCTGGCCGGGAGGATTGCCGCTTCTGCGGAAGTATATCGTGAATATCCTTTTTCGGTTCTTCTTGACAGTGAAATTGCGATGCCTGCGACTAAAGGTGAAAAAATCCTTGTTCAAGGGGTTATAGACTGTCTTTTTAAAGAAGACGGTAAGTGGGTTATTGTCGATTATAAAACGGATCGTCTTGAAGAGGAAGCCGCTTTTCGCAAAAGGTATACGGTCCAGCTGTCTCTTTATAAGAGAGCGGTAGAACAGATCAGCGGTATTGAGGTTAAAGAAGCCCTTATTTACAGTTCCCGTTTATACAAAACGATTAGTATATAAAAGGAGTACTATATGAGTATGTTTGATATTATCGGTCCGGTTATGATCGGGCCGTCCAGTTCTCATACTGCAGGAGCCGCCCGGATCGGCCTTATGGCGCGCCATATTTTCCATGAAGAGCCGGTTGAGGCGAGAATCACGGTATACGGGTCTTTTGCCAAAACCTATCGCGGGCACGGCACGGATCGGGCCCTTGCCGCCGGTATTCTCGGTATCGCAGCGGATGATGTCCGCTTGCGCCGCGCTTTTGAGATCGCGGCGGAACGACATGTAAAAATTACTGTTATGCCTTCACAAAAGGATGTCAACCATCCCAATACGGCCCGTATCCGTCTCATAGGCAGGACGGGTAAGGAATTGGAAATCCTCGGCGTTTCTCTTGGCGGCGGCAAGATTGAAATTCGTGAAATTAACGGCTTTGAGGCGATTCTTACGGGGGAAGAGCCTACGCTTATGACATTTCATCACGATAAACCGGGGATCATTTCTAAAGTTACCACCCTGTTGGCAGCTGAAGGAATCAATGTTTCCACAATGCGTGTCTTTCGCAGCGGTAAATATGAAAACGCTGTTATGATCGTCGGAACGGACGGCGTTGTGCCTGAAGATACGGTAGCGGAAATGAAGAACATTGACGGCATTAATACTGTTATTACGATATTGCCCTTATAGGAGACAGGTATGTATCACTATGAATATAAAACGTTACATGATTTAGCAACCCTTGCCGACAGGTACGGGATTTCTCTTTCTGAAGCGGCATTGCGACACGAAATGGAAACAACTGAAACAGATGAAAAGGCCGTGCGTGCAACGATGGCGGAACGATTGGCCGTTTTTCATGAATCTATCCAATTCGGTTTAAAAAATTCGGAAAAATCGGTAAGCGGTCTTGTCGGCGGCGACGCGGCGAAACTTTCCGATAAGGGACCGCTGCTGCTCGGCTCTCTTGCCCATAAGGCGGCTACCTATGCTATAGCCGTCAATGAGGCGAATGCGAAGATGTTTAAAATCGTCGCTTGTCCGACGGCGGGTTCCTGCGGAATCCTGCCTGCCGCCGTACTTGCGGCGGCGGAAGTTCTGGGTAAGTGCGATGCCGATTGTATCGGGCCGCTTTATACGGCCGCCGCTGTTGGGTCGGTAGTTGCCAGAAATGCTTCGGTAGCCGGCGCTGTCGGCGGTTGCCAGGCTGAATGCGGTTCGGCCGCGGCTATGGCCGCGGCTGCCGTGACGGAATTGGCAGGCGGCACGAACGATGAAGTGTTACAGGCGTTCGCCCTGGCTATGAAGAATATTCTTGGGCTTGCCTGCGATCCTGTAGCGGGCTTGGTGGAGGTTCCTTGTGTGAAACGCAACGGTATCTTTTCAGTCATTGCCATAACGGCTGCAGAAATGGCTTTGGCCGGAGTGAAAAGTGTTATTCCGCCGGATGAAGTCATTGAGGCGTTGGATGAAATCGGCCGTATTATGCCGGTTTCTTTGAAAGAGACCGCAGAAGGCGGCTTGGCAAAAACTAAGACAGGTATGGAAATTACGCGTCGTCTTGCGGCAGAAGCGCACTGATGTATTTTTGAAATAAAAGGCTCCTCTCCGTATTTCATATAAAGCCCCCTTCACTGAACTTTTGTTCAGTAAAGGGGGCATATCATTTTTCGGGAGAGGAGTTTTTATCAGTTAGCGGTTTTTGTTATTCTGACGTGTCGATTTGTGACTGCCGTTATCGATTTGGGAGGAATCTCGTCCGCTTCAAAAACGGGCAGGCCTTCCAGGCGGCGATAAATGGAACGGCATAGACCGGCCGGAAGAGGTTTCACTGCGGCGACAGGAATATATTCACGGAGTAATTCGCTTTCTAATCGACTTAATTCGACACATCTTGTTTTCATAAGGCAGTCCCTCGCAATTCCGTCAATAAACCACTATATATTGCTTTTTATATGTGTACATTCTACTATAAATCGCCTATTTTGACAAGAGATGCAGGTTACTATACTATATATCCAAATATTTGCTCCTGAAAATAAGAAAAGGAAACGAAAGCACGAATAGTGCGGGCTTCGTTTCCTTATAGGTGTTTCAGCGTATGATCCCGATTTGGCAAGCTTCCATAGCCGCCAGGGCGCGTTCGTGGCTTTCCGGCGTTACGCCGGCACAACAGGTTGCGTCGACGACGATATTCTTTTCCGGATACCATGATTTTAAAAGAAAGGCATTTGTAATAACGCAGATATCCGTACATAACCCCATCAACGTGATGACCTCATAGGCTTTCACTGCGGCGACTAAATCGGGACAGCCGAAAGAAGGTTTCTCGTATATATCGGCTGTCATCGTATAGGGCAAGAGAGTAGGGCAAATATTCCAACCGCGGCTGTCTTTAAGACAATGGGGGACAGGTAATTTCTTTCCTTCCTGAGTTTTTAAATAGTCCGGGCCATGTGTATCCTGGGTGAAGATCAAGTCCGTATCCAGCTTTTCCGCTCGGCGCAGCGCCTGTATTTTAGCCTCTATACGCTTTGGGATTTCCCGTGCCTGTGCGGTGCCGAGAGGCCCTGTGATAAAGTCGTTTTGCATATCGATAATGACATAAACTTCGCGCATTTTAATCGCCTCTGGTTATTTTTGTAAACTCGCTATATAAGAAGAAATGTCGCTGCTTTGCATGAGTCCTGACATTAAGGCGATACCTTTAACGGGTATATTTTTCAGCGCCTCTACCGTGCCGGGATTGACCCCTCCTAGGGCAAAAACCGGGATAGAGACGGCCTTACAGATTTCCGTCACTGCGGATACTCCGATCGGTCGGAATTTCGACTTTGACGGTGTCGGGAAGACATGACCGGCGATAACATACGTAGCGCCCAATTTCTCCGCCTGATGGGCCTCTTCCGGTGTATGTACGGAAACGCCTAAGGTCGTCATATAATAACTTATGGAGGTATGCGTTTTTAAATAATCGAGAGAACATTGAAAACGGGGGATATGCAACCGAACGGCGACACGCCCGAAGTTATGTAAAACACATTCTTTACCATGATAATTGCACAACTGTAATGCTTTCTTTGCGTAATCAATATATTCATCTTCGCTCAAGTCTTTCTCGCGGAGGACCAGAGACTCTACCGGGGAAGCTACTATTTGCTCCAATTGATCCCAATAATCCCTGTGTACCAGGTGCCTGTTCGTGATGGCAATAACTTTTCGCATCATTTTCTCCTTACGACTCTGTAATTATAGTAAGCGGACTAAATAATACCGATTAGGAATAATATGCATATATTATTACAATTATTACTATACCGTAATGTAAACATAGAGTCAATGAAACGATGCTTTATAGATATATAGAATAGTAAATACTTACTTTACCTGAAGAGATATACATGCAGACTGTTTTGTTAAAAACGGTTATAATCGTTCCGCCAACAATTCGACTGCCAGATTCGCCTCGTGGGCAGCGCAAAGCGCCACACGGGGAGCCATTAGCCCCTGGCCGGGTTTTGCGGCGCTCGTTGCGTCGCCGCAAAGATAGAAATGATCGTTAATTTTGCGCGTCGTAATAGCGTTACTGCGGCCGTACCCGGCCATACCGGATGCGGCAATAATTACAGTTTCAGGCAGCTCTTCCAATACGGTGTTGACGAGCATTGCTTTGGCACGGGGATCATCAAAGGCTTCAATGACGATGTTACAATCTCGGAGCAGGGCCCCCGCGTTTTTCCCGGTAAGGCGGACGGTTTCGGCATATACGGTGACGTACGGATTGATCCGCCTTAACTGTTCGGCCAGCGCTTCCGTTTTTAAGCGTCCCAGATCCTCAATAAAGTAGGATTGACGATTGAGATTACTGATGTCGACAGTGTCAAAATCAAAAAGGCGTAATGTGCCGATTCCGCACCGGCAAAGCTGGACGGCAATATTAGAACCCAATCCGCCGAGGCCGCTTATGGCGACGACCGCCTGATTCAGTTTTGCCTGAACTCCCGGAGTGTGTCGGGCATAGAGCATTTGTGCCCATTCATCACGGTGAGGACAGGTATTTTTGGGGATGATAAAAACTTCATCCCCTGCGTTGAGACGTGTAGCGGGAACGGCACTATAGCCGTTAATGATGATATAAGAATGAGCGAGATCGGATTTGGTGCAGAGTTCTCCTGCCGTTACCGCGGTTACAGAACGGTTTCTGCCGTTTAGTTTTATTTTCATAGACGGCCCCTAAACAAATATATAGTCGCTTGTAACAGGCTGCATCCCCGCTTCCTTCACGGCACGGTAAATTTCATCAAAGGAACGGGTATCGGAAATTTCAAACTGCTCATCTCCTTTTTCTTCGCCCGATTCGTCCAGGTGGGCGCCAATGCCTACACAGACGCCGGCAGAAATTTTTGTGGCGGCAATTTTAATAATATTATTGCGGAAACGGGCATTTTCGCGGCTTGACACGGTAATTGTCGCATAAGGGAGAAACAGTCGATACGCACAGATGATCTGGACGAGGCGGCGCTCGTCTACATCTTTCGGATTAATTTTATCGTTGTTGATAATCGGCCGTAAGCGGGGACAAGATAAAGAAATTTCAGCGTGAGGGTATTTTTTTTGCAAAAGAGCTGCATGTATTGCCGTTGCGACGGCGTCTTTCTGATAATCGTCCAGGCCGAGAAGGGCTGCGAAACCGACGCCGCGCATGCCTCCGAGGATAGCGCGTTCCTGTGCGTAGAAACGATACGGGAACACGCGCTTATGCCCTTCCAGGTGTAGCGTTTCGTACTTGTCTGAATTGTATGTTTCCTGGAAAACCGTCACATAATCGGCGCCGCATTCATGCAGGAATTTGTATTCATCTACGTTGACCGGATAAATTTCTATACCGACGACGCGAAAGTACTGACGGGCAATCTTTACGGCGCCGCCTATATAGGCGACATCCGACATATGACGGCTTTCACCGGTCAGCATCAATACTTCCTCCATGCCGGTTGAAGCGATGGCGCGGCATTCTTTATGAAGTTCTTCTTCGCTCAGCTTTGCCCGTTTGATCTTGTTATGAGAGTTAAAGCCGCAATAGATACAATAATTTTCACAGTAATTGGCAAAGTAAAGGGGTGTGAATAAAGCAATGTTATTGCCGAAATGGCGGCGGGTCACGGTTTTCGCTTTTTGCGCCATTTCTTCTAAAAAGGGCAGGGCTGCCGTAGAAAGAAGCGACATGAAATCGTGCACGCCAAGATTTTGTTTGCGCATAGCGGTGCGGACGTCTTCAGCCGTATACGCATTGTTATCGAAAGAGTCGCGGTAAGAGAGGACTTCTTCAAGCATGGTTGAATCAAGGATATCCATGTCGGGCCAGTAAGTCATGTGATCAGTACGCGCTGTCATGATGCACCTCCTTGAAAATCAAGAAAACCCGTCAAAGGGTCGCTGGCAACGGCCTGCTCGTTAATTCTGCCGAGGCCGGAAAGGAAAGCGTTTCGTCCCGCTTCGATAGCCGCCTTGAAGGCGCGTGCCATGAGCGGGATGTCGCCTGCCGTGGCGATAGCCGTGTTGGCCATGACGGCGGCGACGCCGAGCTCCATCGCTTCACAGGCCTGGGACGGTCGGCCGATGCCGGCATCGACGATAACAGGGACGGCGATTTCCTCGACGAGAATCTTGATGAATTCTTTTGTACACAGCCCTTTATTCGTTCCTATAGGCGCGCCTAAGGGCATGACCGCGGCCGCGCCGGCGTCGACAAGACTGCGTGCGGCATAGAGATCGGGATACATATACGGCAATACGATGAAGTCCTCTTTCGCGAGAACTTCCGTAGCTTTTATGGTTTCATTGTTGTCGGGCAGGAGATACTTTGTGTCACTCATGATCTCTATTTTTACGAAATTACCGCAACCGACTTCGCGGGCAAGTCTGGCTATGCGCACCGCCTCGTCGGCATTGCGCGCGCCCGACGTGTTGGGCAGTAATGTCACGCCGTCGGGAATATGTTTCATAATATTATCCTTCGGCCCCGCTTCGGCGCGGCGCAGGGCAAGGGTAATGATTTGCGCGCCGGCTTCCTTTACGGCCGCTTCGATAAGAGAAACGGAATATTTTCCCGAACCTAAGATAAAACGTGAGGAAAACGATTGATTTCCTAAGATGAGGGCATCTTTTGTCATGTGAAAACCTCCTGAATAAAAGACGGCATGGCGGCTTCAGCCGCCGCCGACAAATTGTACTATTTCAACGATGTCGCCGTCGCGGAGAAGCGTCGTGTTGTATTCGCTGCTCCTGATGACGACACCGTTTCGCTCGACTGCAATGCAGGGGCGTTCATACCCGTTTGCGTCGAGATACATGCCTAAGGGCAGTTCATTTTTTTCTATCAGGACGCCGTTAACGGTGATCATGAAAAACTCCTTTCATAAAAAAATCACACGAAGACATACACCCGCGGTGGTGTACCCCTTCGTGTGACCAACAGCATACGGACTCACTCTATATGAAATTATAATGTATAGTATGATTTTTGGCAATATGCATACCCGGCGCGGACCTGCGGAAAGTACGTACGTGCGCGGCATTTTATGTTAAAATAACCGTATAGGAGGTTGTTATGGCGGAACTGACTACACAAGAGTGGTTTAAAATAGGAAAAGATTTTTATTTATCCGACGGGGCAATATATCTTTATTCACAAGCTTTCCTAAAAGAAATACGGGCAGTAATGGAGGGGAAAGAGTCCTCCCTTTCGGCGGAACGCACCTTTATCGGGTTGCCTACCGGCGGAGAATGGGGCCGCTATATTGCTGTGGATTTCGGCGGTTCAATGTTGCGTGCCGCCCGCGTGTTTTTGACCGGAAAAGGGTACTATGTCATTGAACGCAAGGCTGAAATGCCTTTAGCCGTACCGGGAGAATCCGATCTCACGACTGCCGAGACGACGGCTGAAGAACTTTTTGATGCACTGGCCGATTTAGTAGGGCAGGTGGCTGCAAGGGATAAACATTATGTCCTGGGGCATACCTTTTCCTTTGCCGTTGAGCAGGAGTCGTTGGCCGACGGGAAATTGATTTCATGGGTAAAAGAAATTCATACATCCGGGGTGGAAGGGCATGCTGTAAATGAGTTATTAAAAGAAGCACTGGTGCGAAAGGGATTATCGAATATCCGGCCCGTGGCCCTCATAAACGATACGACGGCGACTTTATTGACCTCAGCCTATGCTCGGGACGCGTGCCGGGTCGGGCTTATTTGCGGCACCGGTTTTAACATGTGTTTTTATGATGCCGGAAGAAAAGAAATCGTTAACTTGGAAGCCGGTGATTTTTCGCGGCTTACTCGTACGGTCTGGGATCATGCCGTTGATGAAAAAACACAGCATCCGGGCCGGCATGTTCTTGAAAAAATGGTGGCAGGTGCTTACTTGTCACGGATTTACGGTGAAGTCGTAAAGGCATATTTTAAGACGGATTCCCTGCCGTATATAACGACGGGACAGATGAGCCGGCTTTTTCTGATACCTTCCGTAAAGGACATGCGCATGCACATGGCTGTTTTATGGAGCCGCATTATGACGCTTGAGGACGCTAAAGCCCTGAGTAATCTGGGCGCCTCCGTTTTTGTTCGCGCGGCGCAGCTTATGGGCGGTGCCGTTGCAGCGGTCATAAGATACCTGCACGGTGAAAGGCCGACGGAAGAGCAGATTGTAGCTATTGACGGCAGCGTTTGCACCGGGGTGCAAGGTTGTATTCCGGTTATGACGGAAGCTATTGATGTATGTCTGCGTGATGTTGATGATTCTCGAGACGGAGTGTTACAAACGGTGGTCACACCGGATTGCACGACCGACGGGTCGCTTGTCGGAGCGGCGGTCGCCGCCGCTATGGCCTTGAAAAACGAGGCATAGCCGGCTTTCTGCCGAGATCGGTGAGCATTTGGGTGTCGACATGCGTTTTATTACCGGCTGTTGTTAAATACCCGCCGATCATAAGCCCGTCCGCGCCGGCTGTGAGAGCATATGCCTGCATGGAACGGAGATTGACTTCCCTGCCGCCGGCAGTGCGAATTTGCGCATGCGGTAATATGAAGCGGAAGACTGCGAAAATGCGCAGAATTTCCCAAGGTGAAGGAGGGACGGCTTTTTCGAGAGGTGTACCTTTGACGGGGTTGAGAATATTGATGGGAATGGAATCAATGCCCATGTTTTTGAGGACGAAGGCCATTTCCAGTCGCTGCTCAAGCGATTCGCCAAGGCCGAAAATGCCGCCGCAACAGGGGCGCAAACCTGCTTTTTGGACCGTTTTGACCATAGCTTCTTTGTCGGCAAAGGTATGAGTGCTGCAAATATTCTTGAAATAAGACGGCGCCGTTTCGATATTACTGTGATACCGCGTGATGCCGGCTTTTTTTAAGGCGAGCAGCTGGTTTTCGGAAATAAAACCCAGGGAACAGCAAACTTCAATGCCTATAGTATTATGGATAACGGGGACGGCCTGCAAGATCGTATTGAAATCGGTGCCTTCCTCAACGGCCCGGCCGCCTGTAACGATGGAAAAGCGAGTAGCTCCTGCGGCTTTCGCTTTTTTTGCGGCTTCAATCATTTTATCCGTGTCTATGAGGGGATATGCTTTTATGCCTGTATTGTAATGACAGGATTGGGCGCAGAAGCGGCAATCTTCGGGACATCGGCCTGAACGACCGCCGATGATGGCACAGCAGTCGACATCATTGCCGCGGAAAAAACGGCGGATTTTATCGGCCATAGCCAATAATAAAGGCGTATCTTCGTCGTTGAAAGTAAGCAGCTCTTTTGCTTCGTCGCGCGTAATTTCACCGCCGTTTATAACCCGGTTCGTGTATGCTGTCAATTGTGAAATATCCATAGAAAGTCTCCTGTAAAATTTTTATTCGTGACATCAGTATAGAATAAAGAAAAAATAAGGTCAACAATTATATTTACAAAATAAGGTTTACAATATCCGCGGCTATTGATTCTTACAGCGTGATACCCTTTTCACAGAGAACCTTTTTCGGTACAATATACGTATAATTGTATAAAGGAAGTTCGCCTATGCTGCAAATTGATAAATTGTCGCCGAAACCGTATTATATACAAATATATGATTACTTTAAGCATGAGATTGAAAGCGGACGTATGCGTGCGGGCACGAAGCTGCCGTCCATGCGCTCGTTGGCGCGATATACCGGCATAAGCAAGCTGACGGTGGAAAAAGCTTATTTCCAATTAGCTAATGAGGGGTATATTGTCGGCCGTCGCAAAGCGCGCTTCGAGGCTGCCGCGCTTAGCGTAAATAAACGGGAACGGGCGGTCGGACAATACATAAAAGCTGAATCGGGGCAACCGCCGTGGAAATATGATTTTGCCAGCGGAGATGTCGATTTGGAAGGGTTCCCTCTTATCTTATGGCGGCGTTATATGCATCGCGTTCTTTCCGACCCGGCAATTCTCTTGGCCGGGCAGGATGAACAGGGAGCTCCGGCCCTGCGCGAGGCGTTGAGCGGGTACATGTATGAAACGCGGGGCGTTCACGCGGCGGCCGATAATATTGTTATCGGCAACGGTGTGACTCCGTTGCTGCGCATTCTCGGATATATCCTGCGCAATAAGCACAGCCGTATTGCCGTCGAAGAACCGGGGTTCCGCATGGGCCGTGAGGTTTTCCGTTCCGGCGGCTATGAAATTGTTCCGCTTCCGTTACGGGATGACGGACTTGATGTGGACGCATTGGCACAGGCGGATACGGGGTTGGTTTATGTAACGCCGTCTCATCAGTTTCCTACCGGTAAGATTATGCCCGTCGGACAGCGATATAAACTTCTTGATTGGGCCGTACAGGAAGACGGCCTTATTATTGAAGATGATTACGACAGCGAACTTCGCTATGAAGGCCGGCCGATTCCGGCACTGCAGGGACTGGACAGGTCGGATCGCGTGATCTATTTGGGTGCGCTGTCCAAGGTCTTGCCTTTTTTTGTCCGTATCAGTTATCTGGTTCTGCCCGATCCCCTTATGGATATGTATCGGCGCGAGCGTTCCCTTTTCCGACAGAGCGCGTCTGTTCCGGAACAATGCGTTTTGGCAGAATATATCCGCAGCGGCGAAATGCGTAAACAAATCAGGCGGCTGCGACGCCTCTATCAGGAAAAAGGAAGGAAGACGGAATATCTTTTGCAGGCGTATTTCGGCACTGCCGTTGAAGTGAGCCGTGTTGTTTCGGGCGTTCATTGTCAAATTGCTTTCGCATCGCCTTTAAGCGAGACCGAGCTGACGGAAGCCGCCAAGAGAGAAGGCTGTCTGGTGCTGCCGATGGAAAGCTTTTATGAAAAGCACATCGATAACGGTGTGCGCCGTTTTCTCTTATCCTTTGCGAGAATCCGGACGGATATGTTGGAAGAAGCCGTAGCGGCCTTACATCGGGCTTGGACGGCGGGAGGAGTGCGTAATAATGGCTAAAACGCTACGCTTTATTCATTGTGCGGATTTGCATTTGGGCAGTCCGTTTCAGGGGCTGGCGCCGCTGGAAGAACGGTGGGGGCGCATTGTCGGTAATGCGCCGCTCAAAGCGTTTCAAAAAGTTGTGCAGCTAGCTATTGATAAACGGGTACATGCCCTGCTTATTGCCGGTGATATTTATGACAGCGCTACGCACAACTTGACGGCGCAGCTCGATTTTGTGCGCCTTCTTCATAAGTTGGCACTTCATGAAATTCCCGTATATATTGCTCTGGGCAATCACGATCCGATGACATCGTGGCGTGCTGAGATCCCGTTCCCGGCGAATGTTCATGTTTTTGCGACGGATAAGGCGGAACGGCTGCCGCTTATTGTAGACGGTGAGGAAGCGGCGGCTTTGTACGGGCAAAGTTATGAACATCGTGAATTTCGTGAAAACGCGGCATGGAATTTCCGACGTCGCGAGGAAGACCGGTATGCTATCGGACTTTTGCACACTCAGGTCGGCGGGAACGATTCCGCCTATGCACCGTGTACGCTGAATGATCTGAAGGAAAGCGGTATGGATTATTGGGCCTTGGGGCACGTTCATACGCGGCGGATCCTTGCGGAATCGCCGTATATTGTCTATCCCGGCAATACACAGGGGCTTGACAGTACGGAAACGGGACCGCGCGGTTGTTATTATGTAGAAGTCGGACCGTACGGCTCTGTCGAAATGCGCTTTATCGATACGAGTGTGGCCCGTTGGGAAACGGCGGATATATCCGTCGACGCGATTGATTCCGTTTCGGCATTGCGTGAATCGGTACGCATAGAGAAAGAAAAAATTCGTCGTGAAGCGGGTAAGCCCGTTTTTCTGACCGTGAATTTTACCGGTGCCGGCAGTATGTACAGAGTCATCAATAATCCCGAATCCGTACAATATTGGATTAACAGTTGGCAAGAAGATGAAGAAGGAAAATATGCCTTTGTCATGGTCGTCGGCATTCGTAACGGCGCCCGGCCGAAAATCAATTTGGCCGAACGGAGCAAGTTGCCGGATACGGTCGGCGATTATTTCAATATATCCGATCAGATTGAATCGCAGGGGCAGGTTGAAAAATTAGAGCTTTTACGCCGGATACTCACGGAGCGGCCCGAATTTGAACGGCTCGGCGCTTATGGCCGCGCTGTCTCGGATGAACGGCTTTTAGCGGCGTTTGAACGGGCAAAATGGCTGGGCATGCAACAGCTTCTGGAAGATAACAGAGGACAGGGATCATGAAGATTATACAAATGAATTTAGATGATTTCGGCATCTATCATAATGTCATGTGGAATCCTCCCGAACGGGGACTTATTGTCATGCACGGTCGTAATGAAAGCGGCAAGACGACACTCATGAAATACGTGCGTTCCATGTTTTTCGGGTATCTCCGCGGTGAGTGGAAAGGCTATTTCGGGCATATGGATATACGCCGCGAAAACGGCAGGGAATACAGGATCTACAGAAATGAAAAGGAATCGTATATTACGGACGGCGATATGGTCATTCATGAAGAACCGGCGGCGCTTTGGTGGCATGATCTGGAGCGGACGACATACGATAAAATATTTGCTATGGGCCTGGAGGATTTGCAGGGGTTTAAAATCCTTTCGAATGAAGCTGTACGCAGCCATTTTTTCAGTATTGAAAACGGTGTGCGCATGGGAGTGACGAGCCGCGATTTGCAGCGGCGGATGAGTGAGCTTCTCGTCGCTTCTCCGCAGGGGAAGAAACCGATTAATGTACTGTTGGCGGAGCAGCGCGACTTTGATCAGCAGATCAAGCGCCTGGCTTATGATGAAGAAGAGTTTGCATCCCTGCAGAAAGAAGAAAGCAGGACATATGAAGAAGAACGAAAAGTACGTCTTGAAATAGACGAATTAAAGTTACAGCTTGAGCGTGTGGCTATGCCTATTGCCGCATGGGATGTATACCGCCGCGGACGTGAAGCGTGGACCCGTATGCAGGAACTTGCCGATGTGGCGCAGTTTCCGGCGGAAGGGGCTCAGCGCTTTGCGGAATTGGAGGATAAAATTGCAGGATATGATGAACAGATTAAAGACATAAAGAAACACAATCATAATAAACGTGCTTTTCGTGAGGATTGGAAACGGTGGTTAGCTGCATCGGCACAGATTGAAAGTCTTTATGCGGATGTTCCTCAATGGCGTCAGGATAGGGCAAAGCTCATTGAGAATGAAGATCTTCATACAAAATGCCGATTTGAATGCAATAAGGCCGTGCAGGCGCTGCATGAATGGACAGACGGCCGGATTCCCGAACAGGTCAAATGGGAAAAAGGGCTGACCATTGCCATGAATTGGGAACAGCAAAATCGGGGCAAAGAAAAATGGCAGGCCGCCAGACCCAAGCTTCCGGACGGCATGACAACGCATACTGCCGATGAACCGGTACGGACGAAAACGGAATGGCAGGATTTGGGGAAAGGTGTGGCGGCCATACAGGAAACGCTGGCGGAGCGGAAGAAGGTAACGGAACTTCTCAATTGGATTGCGTCCGAACCGATGCCGTCCGTTAACGGCTTAACTGCCGGGATATCCTTTGCTTTTCTTATCGGGGCGGCATGTTTTTACGGAGCTTTTGCATACGCGATATCTTTTCTGTACGGGTTGGGAGCACTTGCCTTCGCAACTGCTGCCGCACTGGCCTATAAACGACAACGGACGGTGACGCGCAGACCCGAACGGATGACGGAACTCAAAAGTGAACTTTGTACTCTCAACGGTAAATTATCCTCTTTTTCCGAAGAATACAGCCTTTCTTTAAGCGGGACCGACGATGATGTGACGTGGCGTGCCGGCCTTGACAGGCTGCGCAAAGAATATCTTGACTGGCAGACTCGTTCGACGCGGGAATCGTGGGAACGGGGGCAGCAGGATATGTACCGTTCCATGTATGACAAATGGAGTAAAGAAGGCGCCGCATGGGCGGACCGTATCGGTAAAATCCGCGATGACTGGCAAAAATGGCAGCACGAATCCGGATTTATTCGACTGCAGGCAAGCCGCCTTGCCGAAGCAAAAACTCTTTGGGAAAGATGGTGCAGGCTGAAGGACGAGGAGCGTACATGGGAAACGGAACGAGCCGTATTGGAACAACGGATAAACCGTATTGCCGACAGGGGAGAACAGCTTTTTCACGAGCTTTCTGTAAAGCAGTCGGTCACGCCTGAAGCGATGGAAGACATTTATAAGGAATGGCATCAAATTCGTTTGCAGGCGGAAGTTGCCAAAGAACAGGACCGGCAGCGTAAAGAAGGGCAAGAACGCATTGCCGCGCTGGAAAGGGAAAAGCGGATTCGGGTGAACCTGCAAAAAGAATTGCTTGCGGCGGCGAATTGTCATACTGTAGGTGAATTTCGTACAAAAGTTTTACAGTATAAACAGTTCAATCAATACAAGGAAGTATACGATCAATCGGAGGCGCATATCCGCCTTATAGCCAAATCTTCTAAAAATTACAGTGATCTACAGCGTGAATTGAAGATTCATGACCTCAGCATGTGGCAGGATGAGCAGACCCGTTATGAACAACGGATTGATGAATGTGAAAAGAAACTTGCCGCTATTGCGGAAAAGAGAGGGACCGTCGTCGAACGGCTCAGTACTATGGCCAAGAGCGATACCTATTCGCGGCTCTTACAGGAAAAACAGGCGCACCGTGCGGGCCTGGACCGGTATGTCGACGATTGGCTGACTGATCTTTACGCGCATCATATGCTCCGTGAAGCCCAAGCTTACTATGAAAAGGTGCGCCAGCCGGTGGTTATCCGCAAAGCCGGCGAATACCTCCGTTTTATGACGGGAGGACGTTATTCTTTGCAGTCAACGTTTGACGGCCGTCAGCTTTTCGCCGTTGACGGCATGCAGCGGCGCATTCCTGAAAAAGAGTGGAGCAGCGGTTTGGGTGATCAAATATATCTGGCCATCCGCATCAGCCTGGCTGTCGCTTTTTCTCATCAAATCGAGTCAATGCCGCTTATTCTTGACGATATTCTGGTTCGGTTCGATGAAGAACGGCAGAAAGAAGCCATTCGCTTCCTTGCCGATCTCGGTAAAGAAGAACAAGTATTTCTTTTCACTTGTTCTGAAGGAACACGTCGTCTGGCCGCTGCCGTGCAGCAGGAACAGGCCGGGGAAACGGATACGATTCATCTCTTTGAAATTTCCAGGGGGACGATCGTCAGTGCTGATTAAAGACAGTAAAAGGCCTTGTCCGGTACTGAGTATCAAGTGACGGACAAGGCCTCCGGTTTAAATCCTTACGGTTTTACAGTTACACCGTATTTCGCATTAAGGCGCTGTATATAAAGCAGAATATAAAGAACCTCCTTGCCGAACGGATTTAAGCTGTAAACGCCGGACGGACCGCGTGTAATCAATTTCCGTTCGACTAGGAATTTTATTTTACGATTTAATTCCGTTTGGCTTATAAAAGGAATATCTATCAAAATTTTAGAAAAGGTAGAGGCCCCGTTATGAATTGCCGAAAGGATTTCCGGCACCCATTTTAAGCGAAGAATGTCATGAATGTATATAAAATCCTTACCGAATTCCGTCATAATCGGCGCCTCCCTTCCATATAGACGATTACTTTTTTATAGTATATCATTTTACTAACCTATTTGTTAGTTGAAAATGAAAATTAATAAATTTAAAATAGATATGAAAAGTGAATATATTCTTTATAACGGATAAGGGGGAGTTTGCAATGAAAAACTTAGACAGTGTAAATCAGTATATTGCTAATTTAGCTATGTTGAATATAAAAACACATAACTTTCACTTCAATATTGTCGGTGCCGGTTTTAAAAATATTCATGAATACTTGGAAAGTATTTATAACACCTATTTTGATTATTACGATGCCGTGGCGGAACTGGTTAAAATGCAGGGACAGATGCCGACCGTATCTGTCGCGGATTATCTTAAAATAACAGCGATAAAGGAAGTGCCGGCTAAAGAGTATCCTATTACCGAAGCGTTGGAAGAGGTGCGTAAAGATATGGAAATTATGCGGGATGCAGCTGTCGCTATCCGCAAAAGTGCCGATGAAGAAGACAATTTCCTTTTAGCGAATATGATGGAAGACCATCTTGCTTATTATGCAAAGCAGCTTTGGTTTATTAAGGCTACGCTGGCAAAATAACAGGCACTTCTAATTTTATACTGCTTCAATAAACAGAAAGAGGGACTCCCGCGGGAGTCCCTCTTTCTGTTTATTATGAACTTTTGGTATTTTCGGACTCGCTCTTTCCGTGCGCCCTTTCACGCCGTTACTTGTTCTTTTTGAGGGATCCTTTGTATTTATGGCCCTTTCTGTCTGTTTTTACACGGAAATAATTGTGCTTAATCGCCGTGTTTTTATCATCCGTCGTCGTGTAGACGTCAAAGAGGTCGAGCGATTCGATAAAAGGAACGAATTTCTTATACCCGAAATTACGTACATCAAAGTCGGAAAACTGCTTATTCAGGAGATTGCCGAGAGTGCCGGAGAAAATCCAGCCGTCTTCATCGGAGTTTTCTTCCGTCAGCTTGACAAGAGCCAGCTTAATGGTAGACAAGTCTTTGCCGAGAGTTTTGTCGAGGGCAAGATAATCGTCCGTAAACGGGACATTGATGCGGGAACCTTTGTCTTTTTCAAGCGGTGTGGCCGTATCGTCGGTTATATGATTCGGTTCATTTTCCGCTTCTTCGAAGAGAACATCCAGGTAAAGGAATTTGTTGCATGCGGAAATGAAAGACCGAGGCGTTTTGCTTTCGCCCATACCGAGAACATACTTCTGAGATTCCCGCAGGCGTGACGCAAGACGTGTGAAGTCACTGTCCGACGAAACGATACAGAAAGCGTCCAGGGCGCTTTGGTAGAGGAGATCCATCGTGTCGATGATGAGTGCCGAATCGGATGAATTCTTGCGAATCGTATTGCTGTATTGTTGGATTGGCTGAATGGCGTTATCGAGAATGATGTTTTTCCACGAAGCCATCTGCGGCGTCGTCCAGTTGCCGTAAATCCGCTTATAGACGACATTGCCGAGATTATTGGCTTCCGAGAGGATTACGTCAATGTATTTGTTTGAAATATTTTCGGCGTCAATAAGGACGGCCAGTTTCATTTCCTGATTCATTATCGTTGCAGTCTCCCTTATACGGATTAGATAAGTTTTTTCAGATCGTTTGTAACCGCTGACGGATTTTGTGCCGGAGAAAGATCCATAATCGGCTGCTGCCCTACATAAAGAAGGTTATCATTGCCGATGTAAACGTCGCCCGCTGTCGGCTTTCTGCCGTTGTGATAGACGGCCGAAAGATTGCCTGCAATAAGGTAAGCCCGTTCTTTGCCGCTCATGGAAGACATGTCTTCCGGCTGATACCAGTCTTTGCCGTGCAGAGAGATCATGCCTGTTTGGGCATTGATCTTGACAACATTATTGCTCCATTTGGTAATATCTTCGCTGTATTTATCACGGCGGGAAATGTTTGTCGGGTGATCGTTAAAAAGTTCGTTGATACCGCCCGTTGTTTTACCCGGATTTCTGTCAAGAACGCGCTGCCATACGGCTGCACCGGCACCGACATTATAGCCCGCGTTGACGGCATAACCGAAAGCCAGTGCATCGGCTTCCCTCTCCATGGGTTTTGTGATCAGCTTGGCCGTACCTACTTGAGATAAAATGCCCGTAATAAGCTGTGTTGTCCGGTCGCCGCCAACCGCCGCTCCGGCCAGGATGAGAGGCATTTGTTTGCGGATACCCTGTATGGGGTGGCCTTTTTGGCCGTGCCCCATTTCATGCGCCAGAATGAAGGCTATTTCATTTTCATTGTAATTGAGCGGTTCAAAGGCGCCGATATTGATGCTCAGATTATGGCCGATTGTACAGAATGCATTGAAGCTGGTATCATTATTGACGAAATAGTTGTACGGTTTTTTTACAATAGAAGAATCCGTTTGCGCAATGGAAGCGGATAAGCGTGTCATGATGCGATCCAGCATGGCATTGGCACGAGGATCGTCATTGACGCCGTACTTCTTTTTCATTTGTTCAAAAAATTCATTTCGACCGTCGTTATCAAGATATTTAATTTCCTTTTCAAGGGCAATATATTGAATACCCGCACCGGCAAAACTTGTCCAGTCAATAGCTTGCGCTGTCCGGATGACAGGTGCGGCAGGACTGAAGGAAAAAGCGAAAATACCGGCAATGATGCCCGCTTTTAAGGATTGTTTCACGGATTTTCTCATATACAGAAATCCTCCCTGTTTGTATAAAGATAAAAAAACTGATTTGATTCTTATTATACCACAGAAGGCCGGTACCGTAATAAAAGAACGCAGTTGTTCTCAAGCCGGGTTTCATGACGGCAGACGACGGTTGCAGCGAGCCGGCCGTAAACTGCAGAAACGCCGGTATTGGCATGAAACCTTTTGTAATGCAGTATTGACAGATGACTTAAATGCGAGTAATATGAAAAACATCAATTACATATCGTCCATGAAACCGAAGAAGCGGAAGTAACGGCGAATTCGTGCACTTACAGAGAGCCGGGATGGTGGGATCCGGCAGAACGCAGACCGTCAAATGGGCCGCTGAGGGCGCAGGGAAAGGTTTTGACCGAGTATTTTGCGACGTGATGGCATACGTCAGTTGTCGGGAATATGTTAGTATTCCGTCGAGAGTGGGAGTTATTTCCCGAACCAAGGTGGCACCGCGGAACTGAATCCGTCCTTGACATATTTTGTCATGGACGGATTTTTTTACGGAAAGGATGACCGATTATGATGACGCTTGAAGAAATGTATCAATATAAAGATACCTATAATGTCGTGCCCGTCTGCCGTCGCATGTATGCCGATATATGCACACCCGTGGAAGCCCTGCGTATCGTGAAAAATATCAGCTCCCGATGCTGCCTTTTAGAAAGCATGGAAGATTCCGAACGGTGGGGGCGTTATACCTTTCTCGGGTATGACCCGCAGATGGAAATTACGTGCAAAGACGGTGTTGTACGTCTGGCAAACGGTATCGGCGTGACGGTGAAAACCGAGAATCCCGACGTATTTATCCGTCAGATTCTTGAAAAAAACAAAGCTCCCCGATTGGCAGGCATGCCGCCTTTCACCGGCGGCTTGGCAGGCTACTTCTCGTATGATTATATTAAATACAGTGAACCGGCGCTGCAGCTTACGGCAGTTGATGATGAAGGATTTTATGATTTCGATCTCATGGTCTTTGACAAGGTGATCGTCTTTGATAATTTGAAACGGGAAATTATCCTTATTGCCAATGTTTATCTTGAGGCACTTGAAGAAAATTACCGTAAAGCACAACTTGAATTGACAAAGATGCATGATCTCCTCCTGGCGGGAAAAAAAGTGAAGGTGGAGCCGCTTGAGCTGGAAAGCGAATTTACGGCTCTCTTCGATGAAGAAGAGTATTGTGCCATGGTGGAAAAAGGCAAGGAGCATATTCGCGAAGGGGACATTTTCCAGGTTGTCCTTTCCAACCGGCTTTGCGCAAAAGCCCGAGGCAGCCTTTTTGATACATACAGAGTCTTGCGTGCCGTGAATCCGTCGCCGTATATGTTTTACCTGGCCGGGGACGATATGGAAATTACCGGTTCGTCGCCGGAAACCTTAGTTCGACTGGAACGGAATAAACTCTTTACGTATCCGTTGGCGGGCACGAGACCGCGCGGTAAGACCGAGGCGGAAGACGAGGCGTTTGAAGAGGACTTGATCAATAATGAAAAAGAATTGGCCGAACACAATATGCTCGTTGATTTAGGGCGTAATGACCTGGGACGCGTCAGTACTTTCGGTTCTGTTCGCGTCGAGACATATTTACGGATTCTGAAGTTTTCTCATGTCATGCATATCGGGTCCACCGTATCGGGGGAAATAAATCCGCATAAGACGGCTATTGATGCCATTGGTTCCGTTTTACCCGCCGGTACTCTTTCAGGCGCCCCGAAAATCAGGGCTTGTGAGATTATTGATGAACTGGAAGGAAATAAACGGGGCATTTACGGCGGCGCCGTAGGATATATTGATTTTACGGGCAATATGGATACATGCATCGCCATTCGTCTGGCTTATAAGAAAGGCGGGCACGTATATGTCCGCTCCGGGGCAGGTATTGTTGCGGACAGTGTAGCCAAAGCGGAAGGTGAGGAATGTAAGAATAAAGCCAAGGCCGTCGTACAGGCATTGGAAAAAGCGAACGGAGGGATTGACTGATGCTTTTGCTCATTGATAATTATGACAGCTTTTCTTATAATCTCTGCCAATTGCTCGGCCAGTTCCAACCGGACATAAAAGTGATCCGTAATGATGACCTGTCCGTTGATGAAATTTATGCATTGAACCCGGAAAAGATTATTATTTCACCCGGTCCCGGTAAACCCGGTGATGCCGGCATTTGTGAAGATCTGATTAAAGCAGTGGCGGGAGAAATCCCCCTTCTCGGCGTTTGTCTCGGACATCAGGCTGTTTGTGAGGTTTACGGCGGGACCGTGACGTATGCGAAAGTACTGATGCACGGGAAGACGTCTCGCGCTGAAGTCGTTGGCAGGCATCCTCTTTTTACCGGAATGCCCGATTGCTTTGATGTCGGCCGCTATCATTCGTTCGCGGTGGCGCCGGAAACCTTGCCGGATGAACTGGAAGTGCTGGCTGTGGCCGATGATGGCGAAATAATGGCGGTAGGGCATAAAGAAAAGGCCGTTTACGGCTTGCAGTTTCATCCCGAGTCGATATTGACGCCGAACGGTTCCGATATTATACGGAATTTTTTGCGGATGTGAGTAAACAGACAGGGGGGATATACAATGATCAAAGAAGGCACTGTAAAATTAGTCGATCGTATCAATTTGACGCTGACCGAAACGGAAGAAATTATGAATGAAATAATGAGCGGTAAGGCCACTTCCGTAGAAACGGCGTCCTTTCTGACCGCGCTCCAGGCGAAAGGGGCCACAGTGGAAGAAATTACGGTCTGTGCCAAAGTGATGCGGTCACATGCGATGCCGTTGGAAGTAAACGGTGATCTGTTAGAAATTGTCGGCACGGGCGGTGATAAATCGTTTACTTTTAATATTTCGACGACCTCCGCCTTTGTAGCGGCAGCCGCCGGCTGCCGTGTGGCAAAACACGGTAACCGTGCGGCTACCTCGAAAAGCGGTGCAGCCGATGTCCTCGAAGAACTGGGTGCCGATATTCGGCTTGATGCACGGCAGAGTGAGGCTGTACTTAAAAAAACGGGATTTTGCTTCCTCTTTGCGCAGCAGTATCATAAAAGTATGAAATATGTCGCCCCTGTCCGCAAAGAGCTGGCGATTCCTACTGTTTTTAATCTTTTGGGGCCACTCACCAATCCGGCTCACGCGAGTATACAAGTCCTCGGCGTATATAAAGAGGAACTGGTTGAACCGCTGGCCCGCGTACTGCAGGGCCTCGGCGTCAAGCACGGTATGGCCGTCTTCGGTACGGATCAAATGGATGAAATTTCAGCCTCGGCGGCGACGAAAGTCTGTGAATTTGAAGAAGGCGGTTTTAAAACCTATACGATCCGTCCGGAAGATTTCGGGTTACAGTCAGGTACAAAGGAAGAACTTACGGGAGGCACGCCGGCGGAAAATGCGGCCGTTACGAGGGGAGTCTTAAACGGTGAGATACGAGGAACTAAACGAAATGCCGTCCTTCTGAACGCCGGCGCCGGTCTTTACGTGGCGGGCAGGGCGGAGTCCCTGCAGGCAGGCGTAACTTTGGCAGGCGAACTTATTGACGACGGCAAGGCGGCGGCTGCATTGAATGCGTATATTGCGGCAACACACGCAGTATAGGAGGAGACGAACATGATACTTGAAGATATAACGGCGAAGGTATACATTCGCTTGGCTGAAGATATGGAAAAAGTATCCTACGAAGAAATTAAAAACAGGGCCGTGGCGATGGAAAAACATAACAAACCGTCTTTTAAGAAGGCCATCCGCCAACGGGATATTTCTTTTATTTGCGAAGTTAAAAAAGGCTCTCCTTCCAGGGGCATTATTGCCGAAGCTTTCCCGTATAAACAAATAGCCTGCGACTATGAAGAAGCCGGGGCCGCAGCTGTTTCGGTTCTGACGGAAAGGGATTTTTTCTTCGGTTCTCTGGAATATTTGAGAGAAATCGCTGCAGCCGTGTCCATCCCGGTCTTGCGCAAAGACTTTATTGTCGAAGCCTATCAAATTTATGAGGCGAAAGTTGCGGGTGCTGCGGCTGTCCTTTTACTGTGCGCGCTCCTGCCGGACGAAGAGTTGAAAGAGTTTATCGATCTCGCCAAGAGCCTCGGCATGGACGCGCTCGTTGAAGCGCACAATGCCGAGGAGATCAGGCGGGCATTGGCTGCAGGCGCGGATATTATCGGTGTAAATAACCGTAATTTGAAAGATTTTTCCGTATCCTTTGAAACAAGTCTAAATCTGAGGAAGAGTGTGCCGTTTAATATCGTTTTTGTTGCGGAAAGCGGCATACATACGGCTGAAGAAATAGAGCGGCTGAGAGAAGCCCGTGTCGACGCGGTTCTGATCGGTGAAAAAATGATGACCAGAAGAAATAAGAAAGCGGCCCTGGCAGAACTTCGAGGCACTGATGAAGGTTAAATTCTGCGGTCTCACCGGACTTGAAGACATAAGCGTTGCCAATGAACTGAAACCTGATTATGTCGGCTTTGTTTTTGCCGGTAAAAAGAGAAGAGTAACGGATGAGCAGGCAGCCGCGTTGCGCAGTCTTTTGTGTCATCACATCCCGGCAGTAGGTGTTTTTGCGGCTGAACCTGTAGAACATATCCTTCAGCTTGTAATAAGCGGGACGATACAAGTTGTGCAGCTTCACGGCCGTGAAGATAAGACATATATAAAGAAGTTGCGAACACAATGTGACGTGCCGCTCATAAAAGCGTTTTCCGTGGCCGATGCGGCGGATATCGAAGCGGCCGAACAATCCGATGCCGATCTGATATTGCTCGACAACGGGGCGGGCGGTACGGGCAGAGTATTTCCCTGGCACTTGCTGCGGCTGATAAAACGGCCCTATATTCTGGCGGGCGGCCTGAACCTTTGTAATGTTAAAAAAGCTATGGCTTACGCCCCTTATGCGTTGGATGTAAGCAGCGGCATTGAATCGAACGGCCGTAAAGATGCGGCCAAGATGAGAGCATTTATGCGCCTTGTGCGTTCACAGTAAAGGAGGATATTATGGAGAACGGCAGATTCGGCCAATTCGGCGGACAATATGTACCGGAAACGCTGATGAACGAAATTCACAAATTAACGGAGTTTTATGAGTTTTGTAAGAAAGATCCCGCTTTTCAAGAGGAATTGCAGGATCTGTTAAACAGCTACGCAAACAGGCCGTCCCGTCTGTATTATGCCGGACGCATGACCGAGGATCTGGGCGGGGCAAAGATATATTTAAAACGGGAAGATCTGAATCATACAGGCGCACATAAAATCAATAATGCTCTCGGCCAATGTCTTTTAGCCAAAAAGATGGGAAAGACCCGTGTCATCGCCGAAACGGGAGCCGGGCAGCACGGTGTGGCGACGGCGACGGCAGCGGCATTTATGGGCCTGGAATGCGAAGTTTTCATGGGTGAAGAAGATACGGAGCGACAAGCGCTCAATGTTTATCGCATGGAATTGCTCGGAGCTAAAGTGCATCCTGTCACATCGGGGACACGCGTCCTTAAGGATGCCGTTAATGAGGCTATGCGTGAATGGGTCGGTCGTGTAGATGATACACATTATGTCGTCGGTTCGACTATGGGGCCCCATCCTTTCCCCATGATGGTACGTGATTTTCAAGCGGTTATCGGCAAAGAAGCGAGGGCGCAGATTCTTGAGGCGGAAGGAAAGCTGCCGCAAGTCGTCATGGCATGTGTCGGCGGCGGCAGCAATGCTATCGGCATATTTTATCACTTTATTGGTGACAGGGATGTTCGCCTCATCGGCTGTGAAGCTGCCGGCAAGGGTATTGACACTTCTCTTCATGCGGCGACGCTGACTAAGGGAACGGTCGGCATTTTCCACGGCATGAAGTCGCTTTTTTGCCAGAATGAAGACGGTCAGATCGATCAGGTATACTCTATTTCCGCCGGCTTGGACTACCCGGGTATCGGACCTGAACACGCCTACTTGAAGGAGACGGGGCGCGCCGAATATATCCCCGTAACCGATGACCAGGCCGTAGAAGGGTTTGAATACATAGCCCGCACGGAAGGCATTATTTGTGCCATTGAAAGTGCCCATGCCGTATACCGGGCTATGCAGGTCGCACGGACCTTATCGAAAGACGATTGCATGATAGTCTGCCTGTCCGGGCGCGGTGACAAAGACGTAGCGGCCATTGCCCGCTACAGAGGGAGGAATTTGCATGAATAGAATAGCTCAAGCTTTTGCCGGCGGCAAGGCGTTTATCGCTTTTTTGACGGCCGGTGATCCGTCCCTTGAAAAGAGTTGTGAATATATTTTGGAAATGGAGAGGGCCGGCGCGGATCTGGTTGAAATAGGGATTCCCTTTTCCGATCCTATAGCGGAAGGGCCGGTTATTCAAGCCGCCAATATTCGTGCCATTGCCGCGCATACGGACTTACGGGCCGTGTTTAAACTCGTTGAGATGGTTCGGGAAAAGTCGTGTATTCCTCTTGTATTTATGACGTATATTAATCCTGTCTTTAAATATGGAACTGATGCATTCTTTGCCAAGTGTGCGGAGGTCGGCGTCGACGGTGTCATCATACCGGATATGCCTTTTGAAGAACGCCGTGAATGCGCCGCTGCGGCGGTGGAAAACGGGGTATCTCTCATCTCCATGATTGCACCGACATCAAAGGGGCGGATTAAAGCAATTGCCGGGGCCGGTGACGGGTATATATATATTGTTTCATCTCTCGGCGTCACGGGAACACGCAGTGAAATTAAAACGAACCTGCATGAAATTCTGGAAGAGGTCCGTTCCGTCACAACCGTGCCGGCAGCAGTCGCTTTCGGTATTAATACGCCGGAACAGGCTGTGACAATCGCCGGTATGGCGGACGGCGTTATCGTCGGCAGTGCTGTCGTCAAGATTATTGCCGAGTACGGCAGCGAGGCGGGGCCTCATATTTATGAATACGTAAAAGTCATGAAAGAAGCGATAGCAAAAGCCGATTAACGGTAATCAAAAAGAGACGATTCTTATGAATCGTCTCTTTTTGATTATGCCGCTCGATCACGAGCGGCGATCGGAAGGAGTCATTTCGTGGTAATGATTTTTTCGATGATCGGTTTATAAAGATGATACATGCGTGTTACATCATTGCCTGAACAGGTATGGTAATGATTTGAAGATTTTAAGGATTTAAAAGAGTTTAAGAAAAGTTGTTGCAGGCGCCTGCTTTTAATCATATAAAAGGGTTTTGCATCATTACGGATAAGACGCGGATTTTTCTTGAAAAATGCCGTGTCGCAGTTCGAGTAGAACGACAGATTCGCGTTTTTATAGGCTGTCGTTTCTTCAGCTAAGGTAACGATACCGATGGACATAGAGTCGTTTTCCTTTAGATAATGCATAATTGCTTCAATATGTCCGCGGCGTTCGTCTTCGGTCATGGTATATTGAACTGTCGTTAAATCGATATGGCCTTCTTCAAGATAGCGTATAAGTGAATTGAACGGAATAACCACATCCAAATCCGCGCGGCACAACAGTTCTTCCCACGTAATTTGGAGCTGGTCGATATAAGTGTTTTCGGGAGCGCCGATTTGAGCGGAAATACGGTGAAATACATCATGGGGCAGGAGGTATTCGATACCGTTTGTAAGAAAAAAGAAAAACTTCCGCGCTGCGTAAAAGGAGGTCCTGTACCCGATATCGGTAATCCAGGGAGCCGGTGCGCTTGCCATCAACTCTCTGACGCGCGGCATAAAGGCGGATAATTTATCTAATATATCCTGAACGAGAAGCGGATCTTCAACGGAGGTCGCCATAATAAATTCGCCTTTTTTCCCGAAATCGTATTGAACGGCCAGTCGATTCTTCAGAAGAATCAACCTGGTATCCGTACTGTCGGTGACATCGTAAAAATAAAAATCCGCATAAAGGCATCTGTTTAAGATTTCATAGAGCGCCGTTATGTAGGCCGGCGATTTTTCAAGTTTGTCTAAATCCAACCCGACGCGGACGGTCAGTTTTTGTGTATTGGGCAAGCCGCATAAGAGTTCCCAGAAGCCCGCATCGTATAAGGTACAGAATTCGCCGTAGACAATCAATTCCTGCGGCTCCGTAGTTTCTTGCAGACATGCTTGCAGGGCCGTGTTCAGGAACGTCGTTACGTCGCGATGACCGATGGAAATACTTGCCGTCGACGTATTTGTTTTTTTTGTACGCGGCTGCCGCTGTAAGGAATGCCTGTAAGCCCTGTTAAGATATTCCGTAATGGAAAAGGCTGTCGTACCGTCGTTGTCACCTGTGGTGAATGTTTGTCTGTAATCGTCCGCTTTATCTATTTCTTCCAGACGTTTTGCAAAATAGGCGCCTAATGCGCTGTTAATGGTCTGAACTGAACGGGACGAAGGCAATTTACTGCCGCTCTTCCACTTACTGATATACGAAACGTCATACCCGATAGCTTTCGCCAGGTCGACAGATTTTGATTTCGTGAATTTTATGATCTTTTTTAAGGCAAGATTGTAATTTTCTTCGAGCATATATCATAATCACCTCCTCCCTGTGTAGAGTGGGTACATTGATTAAAAAAAACTTCGTGATTTGCGGAACTAGTGCATGAGCTTATTTTATCATATTTATGATTTTTAGGTAAGAGTGATTTATTGTATAAATGAGTCTATATATCAATGATTCAAATGGAATTCAATTTTTCCTGTTTTGTTCAAGGGAAGTTATGCGTAAACTGAGAGACAAGAACGAGAGAGTGTGAATTTTGGCACATAAAAAGAACAGCTGAAGAATTAAATTTGACATTGGATGGGAGGGTATAATTTGGAAAATTTCGTATTTCCTTTACAACAGCATATCGGTGCTCCTGCTGAAGTTGTTGTAAAAGAGGGGAATCTTGTAAAGCGCGGACAGTTGCTTGCAGCGAAGCCTGCAGATAAGATGGGGAGCAATATTTTCACAAGTGTCAGCGGCAAAGTCACGGCCGTCACGGATAAGGCGGTTACCGTCGAGCCCGCTGCGGAACAATCGAAAGAGTACATACGGTTAACGCAGAGTGAGCCGCTCGCTCTTATTGAAGAAGCGGGCCTTGTCGGTCTGGGCGGGGCGGGGTTTCCGACATATGTGAAGCTGGGACAGAAATTACGCCCCGGTGGCGTTGTAATCGCTAACGCATCCGAATGTGAACCGATTTTATCACACAATATCGAGGCTATAGAAAAAAATCCGCAGCAGCTTATTCGGGGGTTGGAAATCGTCATGGAGGTGGTCGGCGCTCCCAAAGGCGTTATCGCTATCAAAGACATTCATGAAGAAGCTGTCAAAGCGCTGGAAGCCAATTTAAAGGATTCCCGGATTACCTTGCATTACTTGCCGAATATCTATCCGGTCGGTGATGAACGGGCTATTGTACGGGAAGTGCTTGATACTCTTCTCGATGTAACGGCATTGCCGTCAGCCGCCAATGCTATTGTTATCAATGCCGAATCGGTCTGTCGCGTACAGGAAGCGGTGGACTTGAAAAAACCTCTTATTGATAAAGACATGACAGTGGCAGGTAAGATAAACGGTGAACTCATTCAAGTATTCCACGATGTTCCTCTGGGAATATCCGTCAGGGCAATGATTGAAAAGGCCGGCGGTATCAATGGTGAATACGGTGAAATCATTATGGGCGGACCTTTTATGGGCAAACGCGTCACTTTGGATGACCCCGTGGTGAAGACAACCGGCGGTATCCTCGTAACGCAGGAGTTTATGCGGGGGCCGAAGAAAATAGGTCTTCTTGTCTGTGCCTGCGGAGCCAATCAGCAACGGCTGGAACAAATAGCCGCGTCAATGGGTGCTGAAGTGACGGATGTGGAGTTCTGCAAACAGGCAAAACTCATGAAAAACGGTACGCGTAAATGTGAGAACCCCGGGCACTGTCCAGGCCAGGTACAGAAGGTCATGGCTATTAAGAAGTCCGGCGCCGATGCCATTCTTATCAGCAACTGTTCGGACTGTTCCAATACGGTTATGTCCTGTGCACCGCAATTGAAACTGCCCGTGTACCATTGTACGGACGGTGCGTTACGGGCTGTTAATCATAAACTTATCAGGAGAATGAAAAGTTAGCTTTTAACAATGTGTATACATTGTATAAAGATAAAATATTAAAAAGGAGAGTGATAGTAATGTCGATTACAAAGGAAACACTGGAACAGCACTTGAAAGATCCCGCGATTTTTTGCTGCAGACGCGAAAAAGGTACGGTTATCGGTGCTGCCGATTTGGAAGATCCGTCCCTGTTCGATGATATGGTTGAAGCGGGTTTGCTTACGCTCAGCGATGACGGCTTGACCATCGAAGAAGTGTTGGGGAGCACGCTTTTGGAGGATACGGAAGCATTGACACCGATTACGCGTGATGTGCTGGACAAAGTCAATGAAGTCCGGAAAACGGCTTCTTCCGGTTCTGCCCCTGTCCCGAAGCAGGCGGTCACACATGTAACCACAAGTACAGCAGGAGGTAATGGTATGATTCATCTTGATATTGAAAAACTTGAAGGTCTTTCCCTTGATATTCCTGTGGGTGCCGCTCTCGGCGTTCCCGGTGTAACCGCTGCGCCCGCCGCTGCGGAAGCGCCGTCCGGGCAGAAGACGGTCATCCGTACGCTGCTTAAACAGCACGTGAAAATCACGGATGCGGAAATCGGGAAAGAAACAAAGATTGAAAACGGTAAAATTACGATTGACGGCAATATCGTAAAAGAAGCCGCCGAACAGGATCCCTTATGCGTCAGCCTCAAATTGGATGTAATCAAACCGAACGAACGCCATATTTATACGGATACGATTATGGACGTGTGCCCTATTGCAACCAAAGTTGAAGGCGAACTCGGCGAAGGTATTACCAAAGTTGCCGACGGCGTTGTATTTATGCTCACGGGTGTTGATGAAGACGGCGTCCAGATTCATGAATTCGGTTCTTCCGAAGGGTTCCTCGATGAAAAAATGTACTTCGGTCATCCCGGTTGTGCCGACGAAGATGATATCATTATCCGTTGCCATGCCGTTATTAAACGCCTTACCGGTATGAGCCGCCCCGGTCCGTTTGCGGCACATAAATGTGAAGATTTCATTATTCAGGCGGTTCGCGACCAGTTGAAAAAATACAACGGTGAGGTTGTCCGTGAAGAACATTGTGAAGATCTTCGCCGCAAAGGCAATCCCCGCGTTGTACTCGTAAAAGAAATCATGGGTCAGGGGGCTATGCATGACAATGTTCTTTGCCCGACAGAACCTTGCGGTATCCTCGGCGGACAGAAGAACGTCGATCTCGGTAACGTTCCCGTTGTATTAACACCGAACCAGGTTCGTGACGGCTCTATCCATGCGCTCACTTGCATTGGGCCTGCAACGAAGGAAATGACCCGCCACTATATCCGGGAACCGTTAGTAGAAGGCTTGGCGGAAGACGATGAACTTGACCTGATCGGTGTTGTATGCATAGGTTCGCCTCAGGTTAATGACGAAAAACTTTGGGTTTCCGAACGGCTCGGCTCTTTGCTTGAAAGCCTGGATATCGACGGTTGCATTATTACAACTGAAGGGTTCGGAAACAATCATATCGACTTTATTCAACATATCGGGCAGGCCGGTAAACGCGGCATCCCCGTAGTCGGCGTATCTTTCTGCGCATATCAGGGCCAGCTTGTTGTCGGCAACGAATATGCCAAAGCTATGGTTGAAGAAAATATGGATAAAGGCGGTTTTGAAAACGACGTTGCCGGTTGCTCCTGCGTAACCGCTTCCGTTGCGGCTCGCGCTATTCAGATGCTCAAGAACGAAATGGCCGGGGTTGAAGTGTTGCCGGCGCCTAAGAAATGGAATAATGATGTCATCAACGACAACAATAAATTGGTCGGCCAACCGGAAACAGTGCTCTTGGATGTAGGTACATTGCACTAATGGCAGAACTGAGCTATCAGTTAAACCCTGTTCTCATGGGCGGTGTTATCACAAAAACGGCCGGCGACGATGTGAAAATAAACCTGAACGGACGCTTGGGGGTACTGTACGTAAAGAAATCTCTCTTGCTGCACCCCGATGATATTACTGAAAATGACAGAATAGGATTCTATTTCAGCTATCTGCAACTAACGGAACAGCCGCTGGATTATGATTATACGCCCCTTTCGGCCGACACGGATACGGAACCATGCCTTGTTGGCGGCATATTGGAAGAAGTAAACGATACGGCCGTAAAGGTGCGTATCGGCCGGAATCTGGGTACCGTAGCCGTACCGCGGCGTTGGGTTTTTACCGATAAAGAACCGGCGGAGCAAGACCATGTTGAATTTTATTTGAGCCGTATCAAGCGAGTTCAGGCTTATTGATACGGGAAACCATATAAGGGAGGTTTGTTTCCATGAAATTAACAACAGTAGAAGGGATGCGCTCTGAAATTTTCGTGCCCCTTACACCGAAACCGATTTTTACAGAATTAAAGAAACCCCTCAATAAATGCAAAGTGGCATTTATTACGGCAGGCGGTATTCATAAAAAAGACCAGAAACCGTTCAACACATCCGGTGATTTTTCGTACAGAACCATTGAATTCGATACACCGTCCGATCAGCTTATGGTTACGCACGGCGGCTTCGATAATTCCGATATCAACAAAGACGTTAATGCTATGTTCCCGATTGATCGTCTTCATGAACTCGTTAAGGAAGGATTCATAGGATCTCTGCCGAAAGAAACGTACACCTTCATGGGCGGCGGCGGCAATGTTGAAAAATTCACTAATGAAACAGGCCCGGAAATTGCCCGGAAATTGAAAGAACAGGGTGTCGACATCGTTCTTTGCACCGGCGGTTGCGGTACATGCCACCGTTCGGCCACGATTGTTACGCGCTGCTGCGAAGCGGAAGGTATGAGTTGCTGCGTTATCGCCGCATTGCCCCCGATTGCTCGTCAACAGGGTGCGCCTCGTATTACGGCTCCTCATGTGCCCATCGGCTCCAATGCAGGTGAACCGAACAACAAAGAAATGCAGACGGCTATTTTGAAAGAATCGTTGGAATGGGTAAGAGATTGCCCGAGCTTCAACGGCTTGAAAGTATTGCCGTACGAATACAGACATAACGTTTAATTCGTATGCATGAAGCGGGAAGAAAGGGTGCGATGTGATTCGTGCCCTTTTTTCCGCATATCGGAAGAAAGGTGGTGTGTATATTGGGATTGGGGCCGAGTACAAAAATGACCACGCTCCATCATTACCGCTGCCCGGTGACGAAGGCGCTTATCCGTGATCGCGACGTATCCGTGCAAAGCCTTATCGTCAATGGCGTATCGGAGAGATATGATGATAAAGTGTTTACTGCCGTACGTACGGGAGAATTGGCGGAAGGCCTGCATGCGGACGGCGCTATCGTCGTAACAGACGGCTGGGGGAATCACCATATCGATTTTGTCACGGTTATAGAAGAGCTCGGCAAGAGAGGAATACCGTCAGTCGGCATGAGCTATATCGGGCAACAGGGGAGGCTTGTATGTACGAACGGGTATACGGATATGCTCGTCGATTTCAATAAGAATACGTCCGGTTATGAGTCTTCTATTGTCGGGGATAATAATTTGGAAGACTATGATGCTTTTAAAGCATTAGGTCTCCTGAAACTGAAACTAAAACGTGAAGGAATAGCGCTCAAAAAATCATGTGAAGAGAGAGAACAGCGAATATGCATACGGCGCTGCTCCTATCCCATAAAAACAGTGGCCTTCGGTGATGTAACGGCGGTGGACGGCGCATTGTTGACCATACGCACAGATATAGGCGAGATTCACGATAAAGAACGGGAATTTATCAGTGAAGCACGGGTACATATCATCAAACCGGGAGAGCGGCATGTACGGGTACACACTAATCTTGACTTTATGCCTGTTGCATGTAAGACGGAAGGAACAGTAGGAGAAGGACGGACAATCCTGCTTGACGGCGTTACGGCTATGCTCACCGGCGGAGAGGCGGACGGTGCTTATGAACCGCATAATATCGGCTCATCGGAAGGATTTTTAGATGAAGTTGTGCGTTTTGATCGAAGCGGTACCCCGGCGGTGACCGATATATTGCTGCATATAGATGTTACTTTTGAACCGGCTATGGGGAGTACGGTTGAAGCGATTCGTTCCGCCCATCGTCTGGCGGACAGGGTGCTTAATGAAGTGCGCGCGGCTATGAAAAATCTTATAATAGAAGACAGGGCATATTATCTTCTGGAGAACCGGATATCCCCGCAAAAGGCGAATATTATTGTTGTAAAGATCGTATCCGGGTTGGGGAACATGTATGAAACAGCTGTATTTCCCTTTGAACCGGCAGGTATAATAGGGGCGAAGTATCTTATGGATATGAGTAATATACCTGTGCATATAACACCTTTTCAGTGTTTGGACGGTGCCGTTCATTCATTGTTGTAATAGAAAGCACATAAAAGCCTTCCGGCGGACACGTGACATATGTCCGCCGGAAGGCTTTTGTAACGTATACTCTATTTACTTTTCTTATATATGGCCTTGCTTACAATTTAAAATACATCATATAACACTGAAATAACCGAATACATGCTAATGATACTTCAACACGTTCTTACTTATATACGTAACTTACGGAGTGTCATTTGCCGGATAATAAAACCCCGGCAGTGCAAGAAAACAAACAGTTAAAAGGCTATATGGTCAACTGCAAATCCTCTTTTTGCAGAGTACGAAGTAGGGACGAACGAGCCGCCTCACCTTACGTACACCTCCTGTTTCATTATTTGCGGCTGATATATCTTTGCCGCTCCCTTTTCGGGCTGTAAGGATTATTGCGTCGCATTCAGTCCTGTGTAAACGTGATCCCGCGAATCTATAGAGGAATAGTCTGTCGTGCGCGAGAACTCACTAACTGATTCTATTTCCAATGGAATCACCCCATTTCCGTTTATTTGCTTATAGTATAGCATGAGAAACCGCTTCGTCAAGGCGGTAAAAATGCCGTTTGCGCAATCTTAAAAAGGGAGGATGACAAAAGGTTTTTGTTTGTGTGCTCCCGGGTATTTCAGTCGTTAATAATAAGGGCTGTAAAGACAATGTCTTCCGAGCCGTTCGTGTTGTCCAGCCCGTGTTTAAACCCGTTCGGTGTGAAGGTAAGGTCGCCGGGCCCTATTTCACGCTCCGTACCGTTATCGTTATATATACCGTGACCTTTGAGAATACAGTATGTTTCGCTGTTGCCGGTATGTTCGTGTACGCCTAAGGAACAGCCGGCAGGGATGGTGACTTCGGCGAACAGGCCGCATTTATCGTTTAATTCTTCTTTGCCGAGATAATGTTTGACGATAATATGGCCTTTGCCGCCGGCGGCGTGGACTTTCTTTTCTACAGTAAACGTGTCGGTTACGTAATTTTTCATGAAAAACAGCTCCTTTTACTACCAATACCAACTGATTTGTTAAGCGGCGAACAATTAGAAACAAAACAGCATCAAACAGTTCCCCAACGGGTTATTCAAGGGGTAACTTTAATATTCCGTGTCTTCCGTAAGGGGAGTTCTGCCGAAGCGGGTGACGAGGTCTTTCTTTTCCCAGTGCCATTTCGGGGAAGCAAAGCTGATGGAATCGTCATAGTTCGGTGATTGTATGTTAAGGATGCCGCAGACCAGCTCATAGATAAGATCGTTTGTGAAATACGATTTTTCGTGTGCTTTAAGGGCGGCCGTGATTTCCGGATTCCGGGCCGTATAATTGTCCGAGAGATAGGTAAACATAGGGATGCGCAGCACTTTAAAACTGGCGCCGTCGGGTTGGCGGGCAATGTCGGGGTCCGAACCGTGGTCGGAAAAGTAAAGCAGTGCATCAAGGTGGAGGTTGGCTTCGGCATAATCGAATACCTGCGACAGGAACCAGTCAGTATAAAGGATCGTATTGTCGTAGTCGGCTTCCTGATTGATTTTTCCGTCATTGAACTTCTGAAAGTCTTCGGGGTAACGATTCCGGTATTCGATATGGCTGCCCATAATATGAAGAACAATGAAATTCTTTTCATTCGGATTGACTTTTTTCAGGAACTGAAGAAGCGCTCCGTCCAAGGTCGATTCTTTTAAATCACGGTCGACCCATTCGGCAACATCCGCCGTATTGGCGACAAGCGAAATCGGTGTGTCCGCTACGCCGACGGAACCCTGATTACTGAACCAGTAGGTTTTATAACCTGCTTTTTTGGCCATGTCGATGATAGAAATGGATTCATTAAACTGTTTGTCATTATAGAAATTTGCTTCCGTTAACGCGTGTTCCAGGACGGGGACGGTGTACCAGACGCAACTGTAAACGTTTGTAAAGAGGGTAAAGCGGGGATCGTACCTGACGGAAGAAAGCCAGGGCGTATTATCCGGTGTTGACGGATTATATGCGTGCATAAGTGTTCGCGTTTCCGATTCGCCGATAATGACGATAACCGTATTCGGTCCCTGGGCAGGATTGAGTTGTACGGCCTGCAGGGCCGCGTATTTAGTATTGTGGTTTTGTGCATAAAGACGGGCTCGTTGCAGATAATCCTGTGTGTCAAGAAAGGTTCGTACGGGAAAAGAATTCGGCAGGAGTTCATCACAGAGCATCCAGATCGAAGGAATGATAATGAGGAGAGACATAAGCGGCAGAATTTTACGATATACCGTAGTTCGCGGTAAGGCCGGCAGCGTATAATGAGTAATAAAGAAGAATGCCAGAATCGCGAAGAGAATAAGCACTGTCATAATGACCGTGCCTGTACCGAGTGAATGCAGGTATTCGAGTGTTTCCGCAGGACCTGTCTGAAAAATGATGAGTGAACCGGAAGTGGTTATGCATGAGTTGTAAAGGTAGTAATACATCCACTGAACGAGATTGATAAATCCCGCGGAAAAGAAGAGTACGGTCATCAGTATTGCCGCGATAATGCGCGGTATATACTGTTTTGCCACCATTGAGATAAGGAAAAGGACAGCAAAAAGAAAAAGGCCGTTATAAATATCATAAATATTGTTTAAATACACCGTATTGCCGTTAATAAGAGTCCGGTAACTCAGCAGGGGGCCCGTTACAATCCATGAAATTCCGATAACGGCGGGAAGTATGATACTGTGTAAAGACAGCGCCCGCACATATAACGCCAGGGCAAGGACGACAGCGCCTACGGCGGGAATGAGGCCGACGAGCATATCATTAATATTATCCTGGCCGAGACCAAGAGAAACGAAGAGCTGCCATTGTATGCAGAGCGCATACAGGATGACAAAAAGCCCCATGAAGGACGATATTGTCTTTTTTGTATATGTCTTCGCCTGATCCTGAGAATCAAACGTATCGGGCTGACCCATGCTGAAAAGCTCCTTCTCGTAGATAAAACCTTAAATACCGCATTTATTATACAGCAATGACTGTAATTTACATAGCTTTTTCCGTATTAAGGTAACAAATCTGTGAAACTTCGGACCGGTCTGAGCGGATTTGATGAAATTGAGGTGTGTATGATACACTGGATATACAGCAATATGATACTTCCTCCCGTTTCGGCGGGGATGGAGCAAAACAGGTTTATTGATGAAAGGAGCGTCTCTCTCATGAGTGAAAGAGGTAAGAAAATAGCGATCATCGGGGCCGGCCCGGCGGGCTATACGGCGGCACAGGAATTGTCGAAAAACGGGTATACTGTCGATATTTATGACAAAGAAAGCCGTTTAGGCGGGGCTGTTTATACGGGTATTCCCGCATATCGCATGTCCAAAGCTTTTTTGGACAAGGTGTTTGCGGCCATGCAGGAAGATGATAATATTACCTTTCATTTCGATACGAAAATTGATCGTGAAAAGTTTGCGGCACTTCGTAAAGACTATGATAAAATTCTCATCGCTACGGGTGCACAGGTTGAAAATACTTTCGGATTCGAAACGGGCAAGGGCCTGTATGCCGGATTGACTTTGTTGTACGATCTGAATATTAACGGCAATCATGAAGCATATAAAAAATATAAAAAAGCCATGGTCTGGGGCGGAGGCAACGTAGCCATGGACTGCGCCCGTTCGCTCGTGCGCATTATTGATGACGTTACGGTCGTGTATAGACGTTCCGAAGAAGAAATCACGGCGAATAAGAGTGAAATCCGTGATGCGCGCGACGAAAATGTTAAATTCGACTTCCTGTGCAATGTGAAGCGCGTGCTTCGTGACGCTGCCGATCATGTCAGCGGGGCGCAGCTCATCAGACAGGAACTGGGCGAACCGGACGAATCGGGAAGGCGCTCTCCCCATTCTATTCCGGGAACGGAATTCGTACTTGATGCGGATCTTATTGTTATGGCGATCGGGCAAAAGGTGGATTTATCCGAATTGGATGAAACATTGGAAATTACGGGGCATAACCGGACGAATATGGAAAATATTTTTATTGCCGGCGACGCCAATTTAGGCCCCGCAACCATCGGGAAAGCACTTATGGAAGGCAGAGCCGCGGCTGCGGAAATGCAGAAAACACGGTAAGCGGGGTATCGTCATACCGCCTGCACAGGCGATAGATAGACCGGCGATATGCACGGCACTTGATGGCAGCATTAGTGACGCCATGTTTTTCCGCAGAGGAAAGAACCGCCAGGTAGCAGGCAATGTTTCGTGATATATTTTTCATGAGAAGGCTCTTCTTTGGGGATTGTTTCGGTAGATACAGCATATCACAAAAAGAGCTTTCTCTTTTACTTTTTATACGCCGGTGTAACACATGTATTGTAATCCTCGCGATTTTTGCCCTGCTATTGCAAAGAGTTGCAGGTGTATGATATAATTTCACTTGTTCGGGGCGATTAAGTCGTCTTGAGTGTATGAAACGGCCTCGTGGTGTAGCGGTTAACATGTCGCCCTGTCACGGCGAAGATCGTCGGTTCAAATCCGATCGAGGTCGCCATAGTTGCTCAGGTAGCTCAGTCGGTAGAGCAGGGGACTGAAAATCCCCGTGTCGGCGGTTCAATTCCGTCCCTGAGCACCATCCACTTTATATGCGGTCGTGGCGGAACGGCAGACGCGCTACTTTGAGGGGGTAGTGAACGTAAGTTCGTATGGGTTCAAGTCCCATCGACCGCACCAAACCAATATAATCCGAACTTGTTTCCGATAGGAGAGAGGTTCGGATTATTTGTTTTCTTCGACCGCTACGAAAGTGCCTACTTCCGCAACGGGTTGCAACGCAAGACCACTTCCAAGCCGAGAGGCCCACGGAAAAAGAAGCAGACCCCATAAACGCAAAACGGGGCTGTAACATAATAGCCTCATTGAAAAAAACGGATTCAGATAACTGAATCCGTTTTTTCATAGCAAAAGAGGCCCTAAAGGGCCTCTTAGCTGGTATAATTATTGTATGCAAAACAAAAAGCCATAGGAAGTATACCAAAACTTACACATTAAGGCAATTGACTTTGCCATTAGATTATGGTATTTCCCTGGAACAAGATTGGTTGGTTTGTATCTTAGATGCACTCTTGGAAAGGTTGGATTATTCGGCATTACAGCATCTCTACTCTGCTAAAGGCAGAAATCCCAAGATACCTCCCCAACTCTTGTTCAAAGTGATGGTTTTTGCGGCCGCCCAGGGCATTCATTCTCTGCGCAGTATCAGCGAACAATGCCGTGTCAATATTGAATATATGTGGCTATTGGAAGGCTATCCGGCACCTAGCCATATGACATTGGGCCGCTTTTTTCATCGCCTCCCGGTAGAACTACTCCGCAGCTTGTTTGCTCAGTTTGTTTGCCAATTATCCCTCCTGGATTCGGTAGACTTTACAGAATGGTATATTGACGGGACCAAAATGGAAGCCAATGCAAACCGCTATACCTTTGTTTGGCGTAAGCGAGTGGAAAAAGGAATCGCTGCATTAAAGGAAAAACGGCGGCAGATGCAGGAGCAGCTGCTGGCTTTTACGGGCATGGACATGTTTAGTCTGGATGATGATGAACTACTCCGGGCCGCCATCGATGTATGCCGGGCAGCGGGGATTCGGTTTGTTCATGGTTCAGGCCGGCGAAAGACAGTTGAACAAAAATTGGTTGAACAGGTAGAAGATATCCGGGATAAACAGCGGAAATATAACGCACACCTGGCAGTAATGGGAGAACGGAACAGCTATTCCAAAACGGATCCGGATGCGACATTTATGCGCATGAAAGAAGATCCTATGAAAAACGGACAACTGAAACCCGCCTACAATCTTCAGCTTGCCGTGCAATCTGAATATATCGTGGGGCTGGGAGTATTCCCGAACCCCACGGACACGCGGACATTAATCCCCTTTCTTACGGCCATGGAATCGCGGTATGGAAGGCTGGCAGAGCATATCGTGGCCGATGCCGGATATGACAGTGAAGAAAATATGGATTGGCTTCGAAAAAAAGGAAGCACCGCCTGCATCAAGCCCCGCGATGAGGACTACCGAAAAACCAATAAATTTAAGAAGCATATAGGGTATCGGGAGAATATGACCTATAATGCTGCAAGTGATACCTATACCTGTGCCAAAGGAAGAGCCTTACATTTTGTTAAAGAAACAAAGCAACACAGTAAGGCCGGTGGGTATGAACGAACTATACGAATCTACCAGTGTGAAAACTGCCGGCATTGTGGGAAACGGAAGCAATGTCAACCTACCCGGACAGGAACGACCCCTAAGCAGAATAAGACTATACAGTCTAATCCCTACTACGAATCCTTAGTCGCCAGGGATTGTGATTTCATCCACGGTGAAAAGGGAATTCGTCTGCGAATCAACCGTTCGATACAAATAGAAGGGGCCTTTGGCACAGTAAAGGGGAACTACGCATACCGTAGAGTCCGCTACAAAGGAAAAGAAAGTGTAGAAAAGGAACTGTTGTTTATGGCTTTCGGGTTTAATATGAGAAAATACCGGAGCCGTCGAACCAATAACAGACTGCAGAAACACTACTTAGAAAAAGAAGAAACACATACGGTAGCTTGTTGAAAAAACAGCGGGGGTTATTAAAGTGCGCCTAAACACAATAGCCGGCAATTTTTCATGAAAATGAAAAATGTTAGCTATTGCGTTAGTTATGGGAGAGAAAGAGGGCTGTAACAAAATGGGTTAAAAAACTCATTTTGTTACAGCCTCACCTTTTTCTGTGCTTATTCTGTTTTGACCTCCTGCTGTTTTACCTCCCGTTGATTCTTACATTCGGCAAATTCCCGCTGGTCTATCCTCGCTCTCATGGAAAGCCAGAATATCCGACATAATGCATCGGGCGATTGCCTCAATGCTGTGAATATCGGTGTTGGTGATCAGTTTTTTCTTTCTTCCCAATGTACCTCCGTATTTCTCCAAATTTGTGTCTTGCTTACCGCTGCTGTTCCCGTAAAGTGCGAAGAAGCTCCGACGAGATGCTTTGCACAAACCGCTGAAGCTGTTCGTTTTCCTGTTTCAGTTTTGCAGCCTTAAGCTGTTTCTTGATACTGCCCTCGTCTCTGCCCTTTTCTTTCAGGCCCTAGTTTTATTGCGTCAGATAGTCGATGGTCGCCTGATACCTTTTCATTTACCCCAAGTGGCCCTCCAACCGGGCAAAGTACGGCCCTACCAGCGCAAAAATCTCATCTCGCTTCTTCCCGGCGTTCATCATGCCAATATCGGACCCCGCCTTTTCAATGGCCTGCTGCCGCTTGATGAGATCTACCGACTGTTTGAATAGCCATGTGGGAATGTGCTTACGTTGGGTCACAAGGGTGCTCTCGCTCCGTTTGAGGACGGGGAACGCCTTTTTCATATAGGCGTCCTGCCATTTGGAAAGCTACGTCCAGTTACCTCAATCTCTTTGGCGGGCAGTCACCCGTCCTTGGTGATGGGGGTAAAGCAGAGATGAAGGTGGAGCGTTTTCTCGTCCATGTGTACCACGGCGGAGAAGATATTGCCCTTGCTGACCTTCCTTTCCATGAAAGCCGCTGCCTCGGTGAAATAGGCTTGCACCTCCTGTTTGCTCCTGCCTGTGAAGAACTCCGGGCTGGCGGTGATGAGGGTGTCCACAAACATGGTGCTGGCCTTGCTTGTTTTGCACCCCGCCGCCTTGATGCGGCTGTCGATTTCCTTACGGTATTTCTGCGTGGGCTGGACAATGTGAAAATTGTCTTTGCTTTTTCTCTTGTCAATGTCGGTATTGCTGGCGTACTGTTCCTTTGTCCGCTCGTGGTGGGCTTCCAGCGCCTAGGCAGGCCCCGCCTTGTGTTTAGTGAAGCGTAAAATTGCGTGCTGTGCTTTTTGTGCCATAAAATATCCTGTGTAAAAAATAGAACCCCGTTTCCGGGAGAGGATGAATAATAACGGATTGCCTTGCCTGTTTGAGGACCGAAAAGCCCTGATTTACCGGCTTTTTGCTGTCGCTGAATCGCCGCTTTGCAATTCCCGCAGTATTTGACGCTGTTGGAGACAGAAGAAAAGAGCTTGCCGCAGACAGCGCACCGTTTCAATACCTCCCGCCGAAAAATCCCCGCTTCCAATCCTTTCCCTTCACGATCCTTCGGCAGCATATGGCGGAAGAACTTGCAACAGATGGAATAGGAGATGCTCTGGGGCAAGTGATTGCCTCGCCCCTGTCCAGATACAGGCAATTTCCGTTGCCGTAGTAGTTGCACAGGTCCTTGATGAGCCGCACCGTCTCCCGCCGCTGTTTACCGTCCATGCGGTACAGGGAGCTGTCTGCCCGCCGTTCCACAGGCGGTAAATTTTCATGTTGAAAATAAACACCTCTTTCTTCTGATTTTTGAGTGCAAAAAGCCACGCCCGTTATTTCTGACTGCGTGGATTACGCTTTGCGCTGATAGTCCCGATACTTCTTTTTCACGGCCTTGATCCGTTTGATGACCCCGCTGTGGTTGCCGTACCCCAGATCGTCCGCAATCTTCGCATAGGTATATCCGTCCTGACGAAGCTGAACGATCTGCCTGTCCCGTTCCGTGAGGGTGGCAAAAAAACGCTCTACAAAGTCTTTGGCGATTACATAGTCCTTTATATTTTGGGACGGGTCGGGCAGATAGAAAATGTTGTCGTCCTCGCCGCTCTTCATTAGTTCTTCCAGAGAAACTGTCTGAACCTTTTTGGAGCGTGTGTGATATACCACTTGCGGAGGAAATCTTTTCGGGCGTTGGTGTCCCACGGCTCGAAGTCCTCATCACAGGGAATTTCCCGCACCACTTTCAGTATGGGCCGCCAGCCCTGTTTCTCGATGGCTTGTCCCACCACCGTTTCAAACAGAGCGTGCACATACTCTGGGTCGAAAAAGGGTATTTCAAAATTGGGCGGCAGACGAAACATCGCTTGCAGGCCCCCACCCATGAACCGCTCCACGCCCTTTGCCCACAGGGGCAGCGAGTAGGACAAGCGCCATGCCGGGAAATAGCCTGTGTAATGCTCCTTCCAGCCGCCGAAACCAAAGTGAGGAAAGGCCAGCGAAGCGGCGGCATTCATGATTTCATTAGAAAGGTGCCGCTCCGAATGGCCTTGCCCCATTCCATGGAAGCGTTCAGCTTGCCTATGCTGCGGGGCAGATTGCGGAGGATAGAGTAACCCGCGAGCAAATCGGGAGGCAGAAGATAGACAAGGGGAAGATAGTGGAGATTGGTGTCGTATGGGAATTTGTAGATAGATGGATTATGCAAAACCTCCTTTCAAAATTGATCTATTTAATTAATAACGTCCATAACGATATAAGTATATATCTTTTGTTCCTGTGCTTCAAAAAAATTTTTTGCCGAACCGATTTATTTCTTGTGAAGAGACTTGCTTTATTTCGCTTAAACGAATATAATACACTTAGTTTGGAGTATGCATTCATAGTGATTATGAGGTGTCGCAAGTGAATGGGTATATAACGGTTCAAGAAGCCGCCGAAAAATGGGGTGTAACCCCGCGGCAAGTCCAGATATTATGCAAAGAAAATCGCATAACAGGCGCGGCGCGGATGAGCCGTATTTGGATTATCCCGGAAAACGCAGAAAAGCCGACAAACAATAAACGAGGACAAGGCAGGGAGAAAAATGGCCCTTCAAAGCGTCATGTGTCAAAAACAGAATATTGACGTATCTGCCGCTCCTTGGACGATGCACGAATTTTTTGCCGGTAGCGGTCTCGTTGCGTATGGTCTAAAAGGAATGTTTGAGCCTGTTTGGGTGAATGACATCAGCGAACAGAAGGCCGCTGTCTACGAAGCTAATTTTGGATGCAATCGGTTTATCCTTGACGACATCAAAAACATCAAAGGAAGCGTCTTGCCTTTTGCTCACCTTTCGTGGGCAAGTTTCCCTTGTCAGGATTTATCTTTGGCCGGTTCCATCGGCGGAATCCATGCGTCCCGTAGCGGGTTAGTTTGGGAATGGCTGCGCGTGCTGGATGAGATGGATAATAAACCGAAGATCCTTCTGTTGGAGAACGTGGCGGGATTACTTTCGACGAACGGTGGCGACAATTACCGAGTTCTCCATTTAGCGCTCGTAGAGCGCGGGTATCGTTGTGGAGCCGTTTTACTGAACGCGTCCCATTTCGTTCCTCAATCCAGACCCAGGGTGTTCATCATCGCTGTACAGAAAGATTGTCCAATTCCAGGAGAATTGGTGGGAAGCGGGCCGTGTTGGTTGCACAACAACGCCGCAACGCAGTTAGGACGCGAACTGATTGGATGGGTTTGGTGGCATACAGAAAAGCCTCCGTACCGCGTCGTATCCCTCAAAGATATTGTCGAGGATGACGCACTTTTTGACAAAGACAATGTTTTACGACTGATTCCCGAACGACATCAAGCAAAATTATGCGCGCACGATACCGTGTATGCCACTGGCTATCGTAGAACGCGGAATGGAATACAGCAGTTGGAGTTACGCTTTGATGGGATCGCCGGTTGCCTGCGAACGCCGGAAGGCGGGAGCAGTAAGCAGTATCTGGTAGTTAAGAAGAATGGCCAAACCCATGCGCGCCTCTTGACCGTGCGCGAAGCAGCCAGATTGATGGGCGCGCCGGACAGTTTTGTGCTTCCCGGCAGCTACAATGACGGATATAAAGCGATGGGCGACGCTGTGGTCGCGCCGGTTGCTCGGTTTATAGGGGAGCGATTCCTAACAAAAATTGCGGAGGCGGTATACGATGATTAATTCCGAAAAACGCTTGAAAGCGTTTCAATCTGAAAACCATATCACCACGAAGGGACCGCTGTCTTTGGTTGTGCAGTTTACCCGTATGGTGAGAAATAAGGATTTTCCGCTGAATCTTGACGACTTTCAAACGAGCAGTAAAGGACAGGTCGTCGGGCTTGGCGGAGCTAATCTGAAAAAGATACTGAAAGAGTACGGCATTACTCAGCAGTTGTCCTCCGAAGGAGGCAGAACCAGCCGGGGTAGTATGGGCCTGATGATTAAGTATGTGGACTTTTTGAACGTATGGAACGCAGAGGAATCCGTGGATTTTTCCGTGGTCGAGGAATTCTGGGCAGAACGGGTGCGCGAATACTTTAGAAATCAGCCGTTTGTTCTGACCGCTGATACTTCCAAAACAATCGGCGCAAATCTGGACGAACTGTTTGAACAAGCGAAAAAGCGGCAAAAGCAGAACACTGGAACACAGTATCTCGGTATGGTGTTGCAACATCTTGTGGCGGCGAAACTTTGCTTAATTCTGCCGGAAGATTCTTTTAAAATCCACGGTGCTTCCGTAGCCGACGGCTCTACGGATCGCAACGGCGATTTTGTCATTGACAGTACGGTTATCCATTGCACGACCATGCCTAGCACGCCGCTGATCGAAAAGTGCAGGGCTAACCTCCGCGCCGATTGTTATCCCGTTATCATCACGATTTTTGAGCGCGCACATACCGCTCTCAGTCTTGCCGAGGATGCCGGTCTGGCCGGGCGCATCGAAGTATGGGACATTCAGCAGTTCTTGTCAGCAAACGTCTATGAACATAGCCTCTTTGACGAGACCAAGCGGAATTCTACGCTCTCTGTCATCATCGAACGATATAATAAGATTGTGCTGGAAACAGAGACCGACCCCAGCCTCCGTATAAAATTTGAAGCTAGGTGATTTGTCGTGGCAGATGTTTTTGATGCGGAAAAGCGGTCTGATATCATGCGGCAGGTCAAGTCCAAAAAGAACAAGTCCACGGAACTGCGGCTGATTGAAATATTCAAGCAGAACGGAATCACAGGTTGGCGGAGAAACTACCCGGTAAAGGGGCATCCCGATTTCGTGTTCCCAAAGAAAAAGATTGCCGTGTTTGTGGACGGCTGCTTCTGGCATGGACATGATTGCCGAAACACTCGCCCGGTCAATCATCAGGAATATTGGCGGAAAAAGCGCGAGCGGAACATGAAGTACGACAAAGAGGTAACGGCCATGTTCGAGGCTCGCGGTTGGACGGTGTTACGGATTTGGGAATGCGAGCTAAAAAAGAAGAGCGTGAAAGTGCTTTGTGCAAAAATGTTACGTTGTGGTTTGATATGGGAGTCGAATTTTATTTTGCTTATTTAATAGGGATGCTTAAATTATTGAAAGTGAGGATGTCGGTTATGCTTGAAGAAAAAAATATTCAATTTGCTAATTTTAATATCACCTTTGGAGAAAATGAAGAAGCAATGCTGATGCATTTTGAGGACATTGTATTCCCTGCATTTACAGGTGGATATATCCGTGGAAAAGAAAATGAGTTGCCGCGATATTCCTTTGGTGATGTGGCGATAAAGATGATTGACAATGAGCATGTCCTTGTGGGCAATTATATTAAAGATACTGAGTATAGAGTGGTCACAACTGTTCAAGAGGGTAATCTTGTTCCTTCTCCAGCAGAGGTGCCGACTGCACCATATTCACGCTTTATCATTTTTCTAAAAAATCATAGAATGGTGCTTGTAAAGAATGAATCGGGCAGTCCCGATATTCGTAGCTTTCAGAAAACCGTTCGCGATATTCTGAATAAATACACACGCGCGCAAAATCGTGGTAAGGCAAAAGAAGAAAAACTACCCGTTGCCATTATAAATATTGTTGATATTCCCCTCAAAGATAGTATTGATGAGGTTTTAAGAAATATAAACAAGATTAATTGGCTGAAATTGCGGTTTTTCCCGTTGAACAACGACCTTGATCCACGGCCGATTGCACAAGCAATGAAAGACGAGATGGCAAAAGTGGGAAGCCGAACAGGTAATTTAGTATTCAATTCTCCTGACTCTAAAGCTGGAGTCAAAAATGTATTAGAAAGTACTGCTGGCTTGGCCATCACTACAATGAAGGTAACTGATTCTGATGGCGAAACAAGGCGGATTAAAGAAGATGCGTTTTCATCAAGCAAGACAATACCATATCGAGATAATATTGAAGAAAATGGTGATACGTATATTGTCATGCAAGCAAAAAAGGATGGCATTATTTCCACGGTGAGTCCAGAAAATGCGACGCTATATGAAAGATCAAAAGCTGTGTTGACTCGACTAATGTCAAGAGATTAAGCAGATTGGCTTGCAAAAGAGGAGGTGATGTTCTGTGAATGATGATCCTGATTTTTCTTCCATTGGTGACTTTGATAGTCCTGCCTACAAGCTTATATGCACATCAATGTGGGAATTGTTGCCAAATAAAAAGAATCGGTTTGGATTTGTTCTTTGCCTATGCGTTGGGGTGGTGTTGGCGTATATCGTTGGATGTGCGGAGAATACGGTTGCATTAGCCGCTCAAACTTGTGACATTCTCTTTGGTGCTCAACTGTCTATATTTGCTTGTATTTTTGCAGTCTATTCAATTCTGGTTGCATTTTTAAGCGACAGCTATATTAAAAAGCTGTCAAAAATTGATTATGGAAATGGTTCAAACTACTTAAAAACGAGTACAAGGTATTTTGAATCAGTTCTTTTTATGTACTTTGTTGCGATTATATTGTCTTTAATACTAAAGCTGTTTTTGTCTTGTATGCCTTACGATTATATCTTTACACAGTTTGATTTAGCGAATAGCATAATGGCAATAGTGTTGCTTCTTATCTACTATACTTTTTCGCTTAGCGTTATCTACGAATTGAAAAGTACAATTTATAACACAGTCTTACTTTTTAGGGCAAGTTTAGACTATAAAATACTTTCATTTGTAGAGAAAAACAAAAAAAGCGAGGAAAAAAATGACGATAATTCAGATTAACAATGCAATTCTTCATGTATTTGACCAACATTCTGGTGTTACTGTTTACTCAAAAGATGGACTTGATTGCACACAAAAAGATGTTGTCGAGTATCTAACTAAACATATAGATAAAGCATTTAAGGATTCTTCAGCGATTATGGATATTCCAAGTTCTACCGGATATTTTGCTACAAAGCTATCACAATACAAAAACGAGGATATTAGCTTTGTGGACTATTCCATTGACCTTTGCAGAAGAATATTTTCTTATCTGTCACAAACAGATAATACGGCATCCATTGATTGTGTTATATGTGATTTTGAGAAAAACGACGAGCGCTATATCGGAATTGTTGAGTTTCCAAATCAAATTGGCTTTACACATCAAATTGTGCAAGAAGAAAATTCAGTCAGAAACGACATTATCAAGTATTATTCTATACTACCAACTCTCTCTCAAAAGATATTCGCTTTTGCATTTGTTAACACAGAAACACTTCGTGCCAGATATATGGATCAACGCCGCTTCCTTGACGGGAAAGATGTGTTGATCATGCCCAACTTTATTTTAGAGTGTACAAATTCGATTTCGCCTAAGGCCGCAGTCAACGCTGTAAAGAACATTGCATTGCAGTTGTCGGAACAGTATGGCAAAAACAGCACTGCTATTGTTTCCAGAACGAAGGCTTTTCTTGCCGAAAATGCAGAAACTTCCGACAGTCTAGATACAGTTGAATTGAGCCATGTGGTTTTTCCTGAATCTGATGAACTTGCTGAAGAATTTGTACAGCAAATCCATCAACAAGGTATCCCTGTATCTATTCCCGTCGAACGAACCTATGCCATTCGGGAAGGAAAAAAACATAAAATTAAAACTGATACAGGAATTGAAATAACAATACCCTCTGATTTTTTTGATAATTCTGAATACATAGAATTTATAAATAATCCGAATGGAACAATATCTATTTCTATCAAAAATGTTGGAAAGATAATAAATAGATAATATTGTTGTTTTCGCTTACAAGGTTGTGTGCTACAATCCGCATTTCTATGTCCATGTTCCCACCACTCTAAAACCCAAAGAAGCGGCCTGCGGGTCGGGACGGGAGAAAACGAATTGGGAAAAATCGTGTTTTCGGGTTGTAATGTGAAAGAAGTAGATAAACGGCTGAAAGCCCTACGGGAGAGTATCGGCATTTTACAGGTGAAAATGGCGGAGGCCATCGGTTCCACACAGTCCAGCATCAATCGCTATGAAAACGGTCAGTCCACTCCGCCCGTGGAGTTGTCCCGCCGCTACGCCGACTATTTTGATGTGTCTCTGAATTATATCTTTGCCCGGACGGACAAGCCTCAAGGGGCGACATACGAGTTTAAGCCCAAGGCTGCCCCGGAGCGTGAGGAGTTGCGCCGCTTCATAGAAATGCTTTGACTCGCAGTCACTCATAAATGAGAAGCTGAAAGAAACCCTGTTACGCATGATGGAGGGCGAGGCATGAAAGAAAAAAGCAACATGCTTGTATTTCCCTGTGACTACAAATGTTGTATGTTCGTCATTGAAAAGACTGTTTGGGAAGATGGCGACATCAGTTATAACATTTCGGTTCAAGATTCCAGATACGATCACAATTACAATACTCTTTGGGGCAGGATTAAGAGGGCTGCCAAGGTTTTATTTGGAAAGCCAATCTATTATAAAGACCTCTATCTTGAAGGAGAAGAATTTTTCCATAAACTTATTAAAGATATGGAGAGTTTGGCAGAGTTGGAATACTTTGAGAGGGAATAACAATGAAAGCTGTAATTTATGCCTGCTATTCCTCCGGCAACCAGCGGGCAGAAAGTATCGAGGGGCAAATCCGGGAGTGCACTGCCTTTGCTAAGAAGAACGGCATCACCATTCTGCGGCACTACATAGATCGGGCCTTTTCCGCTAAGCTTGATAATTGACCAGAATTTCAGAACATGATAAAGGACAGCGGCAAACACCTGTTCGATATGATGCTAGGCTGGAAGTTGGACAGATTTGCCCGCAACCGTTACGACAGCGCACGCCACAAAGTCGCTCTAAAAAAGAACGGGGACAAGGTGGTGTCCGCCACCGAGGTCATTTCTGATGGGGCCGAGGGTGTCATTTTGGAAAGTGTGTTGGAGGGGTATGCCGAATACTACTCCAACACACTTTCCAAAATGATACAGCCTTCAAAACTTGTTGAATGCCATCCAGCAGGGGATTTACTAAGTCCACGCGAACTCGGCTGGAAGAACTGGAAGTCACGAAAGAGGAACTGGAAAGATTGCCTGTGAGAAGCTGGCAAAACCGAGAGTCAGCGCCGAGTTTATGACCTTCTGGCTCCAACGCTTCTGCAAGCTGGATGTGCGGCAGAAGTCCCACAGGAAGATGTTGATTGATACTTTCGTCAACGCTATTTTCCTGTATGATGACAAGATGGTGATAACTTTCAACTACAAGGACGGGACAGACACCATTACTTTTGATGATTTGAAAGCCTCCTTGCCCGACAAGAGAATAGGTTCGGATTTGGATTGCTCAACTGCACCACAAAGAAAACAGGCTCTTTTACAAATGTGGGGGTGTGGTTACCTGGCAAGTCTTTTCCGGCATCGATCACGGTAGTGGTCGGTGCCATTCTTTTTGCTCAACAATAGAATACGTACTCGAAAGCGTTCAAAATGTCGGAGTCCATAACTGAGTCGTTTTAACACTTTAATTTTATTGTTGCACCCCTCTGTATAGCCATTGGAATACGGTAATAAGAATGCATTCATTATCTCTTCTTTCCATGAAGTAAACGATACAAAGAAATTCTTGAATTTGGGCAAATCAGCCTCTTTAACCAAGGCCAGCCACCTGTCAATACAAGCTAAAATACGCTCTTTTCCCCACGCCCTAAATACCTTTCTAAATGCAAGCTTAAGTCGATACGCGTTTCGTAAATCATCGGATACTCGCAGTATTTCTTCCAACTTAATCAGTTCTTGCGCTGTTAACCGGTTGGGTTGTTTCATGAGCACCCGTTTATTACTCTTTACCATGGCTGAATGGGTCACGAGTTTCTTCTGTTCACGTTTTCTGACCCGCTCTAGCGCCCAGTCCACCAAACGGCAAATATGGTATCGATCCCCCACGATATGGGCATGGGGAAACAGTTTCTCCATAATACACTTAAATTGGTTGGACATATCCATCACAATGAACTTAACGTTCATCCTGATGCGGCGTGTAAAGCCTGAGAAATACCGGCACAGAGCGTTAGTATCTCGTTTAGGCAAAATAT